>POVV01000519.1_pt1 | contig 23614 bp, 26 predicted proteins | sample 1560271 | NCBI WGS metagenome assembly POVV01 (sample SAMN08337232, study PRJNA429181) | Bioreactor metagenome, whole genome shotgun sequencing project. | biome: cows' rumen and soil; feature: anaerobic; isolation source: anaerobic chemostat enrichment culture, galacturonate as sole carbon... | reverse complement strand
TTATTTACACACTCCTCGCAAGAATAGTATCCCCAGCTGTATAACTTTTACATGCAGGAATCATCAACCAGGTTAGAGAATATACGAAAATTAGACACCATACATCAAATTATTTAAGCAGGAGCAACTAATGAAAAATAAGCCGGGATTCTTTCTGATAATTTGCGGATTAAGTGCTGTTTGTCTAATCATTTTAGCGTCATCGCCACTGGCATTACTGGCGTTTTCTAATAACGACACCGCGGCGGCAGTAGGTTTGCCTGCCTATCAGGAATCTTTCCCGGCAGAAAACAACTATACTTTGCCTAATGATGCTGTTGACGCTTATTATCTGAATGAAAATCCGGAGTACCTGCCGGCAGGCAACAAACCGGTTTATGATGTGTTTACCGTCACAGAGCGCCAGCACCAGGGACTGGCTTTGGGATTGCCGCCGGTTACCCCGTATTATGGAACAAAAGTAGTATACCTTACTTTTGATGACGGTCCTGACTGGGAAAATACCCCGCCCATTCTTGATATTTTGAAAAAGCATAATATCAAGGCAACTTTCTTTGTTGTGGGCAGTCAAATTGAAAAGCATCCGGAAATCCTGCGTCGCATCTATCAGGAAGGCCATGCTATCGGCAATCATTCTTACAATCACGTATATCGTGAACTGTATCAATCCGCCAATTCTTATGTATCCCAATTGCGTCATACCGATGAAATTATAAAGCAAGTAACTGGTGTAAGATCGCGTATTTCCCGGGCTCCCGGTGGTTCGGCAGGCAGTTTTACCAAAGAATACTGGGAAACATTATCCCGTCTGGGCTATGTGGAAATAGGCTGGAACATAAGTTCCGGCGATGCTTCCCGGGAGAAGGCCGGCCAGATTATGCGCAACATCGCTTCCCAAATGGAAAGCAAACATTTATGGAGCCATGCCATTGTACTTATGCATGACGGACGCGGCCATAGCGAGACGGTGAAAGCGCTGCCTGCTATTATCAAGTTTTATCAGGACCGTCACTTTGAATTTCGTGTAGTTAATTTTGAGACACCGCCACCGTGGTAAATATGTAAAAATGCTTTGGACTATTGTCCAAAGCATTTTTTTCGGCTTCCCTTCCCAGCGGTCCGGCGCAAGCCGTGTTTTCTAAACACTATAATTTGGCGATTCTTTAGTGATACTTATATCATGGGGATGACTTTCTTTAAGACCGGCACCGGTAATCCTGATGAACTGGGTTTTGGAGATAAGCTCTTCAATGTTGCGTACGCCACAATATCCCATACCGGCACGCAGACCGCCAATCAGCTGGAACACAGTGTCGGCAACAGAACCTTTATAGGGAACCCGGCCTTCTATTCCTTCCGGAACCAGTTTGTCCATATTTTCCTGGAAGTAGCGGTCTTTACTGCCTTCTGCCATAGCACCTAAAGAACCCATACCACGATATACCTTATAGCTACGTCCTTGATAAATAATGGTTTCTCCAGGACTTTCCTCAGTACCGGCCATTAGGTTGCCGATCATTACGATCTGGGCCCCGGCTGCAATGGCTTTGGCCACATCACCGGAATATTTGATGCCGCCATCAGCGATAATCGGAACATTATATGAGAGCGCAGCTTGGGCACAGTTATAGATTGCGGTAATTTGGGGTACACCGATACCGGCAATTACCCGGGTAGTGCAAATGGAACCTGGTCCAATGCCTACCTTAACGGCATCTGCGCCTGCTTCAATCAGGTCACGGGTAGCTTCCGCTGTCGCAACATTACCGGCAATGAGGTCGACATGAGGAAAGGTATCTTTAATTTTCCTTACTGCGTTAAGTACACCTTGCGAATGACCGTGGGCGGTATCGACAACAATAACGTCCACCTTGGCAGCGACAATAGCTTCAACCCGGTCCATCATGTCTGCGCCGACACCAACGGCGGCTGCCACCAGTAAACGGCCTTTGGGATCTTTGGCTGAGTTTGGATACTTTTGCGCCTTCTCAATATCTTTAATCGTAATAAGTCCTTTTAAATTGCCCTCAGCATCAAGCAACGGCAATTTTTCTATCCGGTGCTCACGCAAAATTTCCTTGGCTTCTTCCAGGGAAGTGCCAACAGGGGCAGTGATCAGATGTTCTCTGGTCATACAATCGCCGATTCTTCGGCTTAAGTCTGTTTCAAAACGCAAATCGCGATTGGTCAGGATACCAACAAGCTTGTCATGCTCAGTTATCGGTACACCGGAAATGCGGTATTTCTCCATAAGATCATGAGCATCCTGCAGGGTGTTGTTCGGAGATAAAAATATTGGGTCAACAATAATTCCATGTTCTGAACGTTTGACTTTGTCAATTTCATTAACCTGACGCGCAATTGGCATATTTTTATGTATTACCCCTATGCCACCTTCACGCGCCATGGCAATCGCCATACGTGCTTCGGTGACTGTATCCATGCCGGAGCTGATTATAGGAATATTCAGCTTGATATTTTTTGTCAGATACGTGGATACTTCTACTTCTCTAGGCAAAACTTCAGATTTTGCCGGCACAAGCAAAACATCATCAAAAGTTAAACCTTCGGGGCCAAATTTGTTGTCAAACATTAACTGACTCCTTTCATGCAACATCTCGTAATAGGTATTTCTAATTATAATAACATAAATAAACTTACCAAATCTACCACTTTGTATGTAATTCATAAAAAAAATAAGAAAAACCGCTGACCTGGTGCTGACAGCCGTCAATATTATAAAGGCGCAGGCACCTCTGTTATGCAGTGGACAATGCCTGGCAAAAAGCCAGGCATTGTTGTTAATTAAGAACATATACTTTTACATTCTGAATCCCGAACTCATAAGCCTGCTCAACAGATTGCATGGCAATGTCGATACGATTGCCTTTAATTGCGCCGCCGGTATCCTCGGCCACACCATACATGGTATTGCCATCGGCAAACTCAATATATACTCTTGAGCCAAGGGGAATAATCCGGGGATCAACAGCAATTACGCCAGGGCGTATCTGGGTACCCAGATACGTCAGGTTGCCCCATTTACCGTTATCGTGCGGTCCGGGAGCGTAGGCGGTAGCTTTTACGTCCAAAACGGCTTTATAGCCAGGTTGGCCAGCCTGTGCGGCAAATGCCTGCGGCAGTAAAATCGCGGCAGTTAAAACTGCCATGGTAAGGGTACTGCAAATAATTTTTTTGATGTTTTTCATTGTAAAACACCCCTTTCTAAATGCCTACGAGGTTAGCTGACGGGTTCGGGACAAAGGGAAATCCCTACCGCTTGTTAGCGGATTCACCCCGGAAATGGTTCCCCCGTTTTCCTTTTTCTCTGGAAATTCGGCATGGCCTATATATTACAGAATATCCGCCGGTTAGGCAAGCATGTTTAGAAGTAGTTATCCGGCGATATTGATTATTAGCCGGGCTTTTCCTTGGTTATGCTTGTCCGGACGCATAAATAAATGTCAACTTAGAGCTAGTGTAAGTCCGGCCGCTGAAACCGCAATATAGCTACATAATTAAATGAGACTACCAGCACGGCAGCCCCATCAGAATTATTATTATGTTACCTTGAAATTTGCGTCACCTAGTCTTTTCCTAAAATAAACGGCGCAAACCCTAACTCTCCCCAATAATAATTGTAGTAAATCTGAATAATGCCATCAAGCCTTCTGCGCAGAATTTTTTTTACATGACTAAGCGAGCTAAAAAACAGCCGTGCCTGAGGCTGTGCGCTGTTTACAGCCGCCTGCTGGTAAAACTGCACACATTTGTCGATGGTAATGTAAATCGACCAAAGAGCAGTAAGCTCCTGCAGACAGGCATTAGCAGCAGTTGTATTTTGGGTAGCTTGCTGCCAGACCGCGTCTGAGCCCAGCAATTGGGTCTCCGTTACCGCCGGGTATCGAACACTGTCGCTCTCGCCGGTATTAAGTGCTGATAAAAGTTTTAAAAATTCCGTCTGAGAGTTTTTGATAAGCCCCAATACCGGTATTGGCACAGTGCCGGTGGTGGCAGTGTCATGTAATGTCTCTATTTGTCTGCTTAACGAAGTTTCAAGCTCAAACGCAAATTGTATGGGTCTCATCGGAGAAGCGCCACCTTTCTAAAATTGAAACCATTTCGCAAGCGAAATGGCTTCAATAATTATTTATCAGATACTAGTTTACCGGCTTTGCCGATATGCTGGGGAGAAGCCTCGCGTACTACTATAGTTACGGCTTCAGGCGGGCATTTGGCTGTTTCTACAATAGCTTCGGTTACTTTTTTTACCATTTCACGTTTTTGCTCTAGTGAACGTCCTTCAATCAGGTCAATTTGTACAATTGGCATAGGTATTCCCTCCTTGAAATGATTTTCTCTCTATCTATCATCTTCGTTGCCCAAGGTAATAATCCCTGCATATGTAAAATAGGAACAAACATTTTTCTGGTCTGTACTGCGGTTACCTGTTCCTATCCTGTTTGCCATGATGTGGGAGTAACACTTTTATTATATGGCTCATACAGTATAGTAAACACACCTTGTGATTTTAGATATTGAAGGGGGTCCATACTTATGAGCATATTCAGAGAGCTCCGCAACGAGTGCTTGATTAGGGAGCTTCAGCGTGAGTTAAACACCGACGTATTATTGTTTGGCTTCGACGGAATCGTTTACTTTGGTAATCTGCAAAAAATTGATGACTGCCGGGTCGCCTTTTTAACGCCAGCCATTGAAGCGGAGTCAAACGCAGAAATTCTTTCTCCTGGCGGAGAAGTTGTGGATGCAAAATTTATTCATGTTGATCTTTGGCAAATCGTTGCAAAAGCTACAGGAGTAAGGACTAATCCGTTTAGTAATGATTATTGTCCCGGTGCTGACGGTGTATCACAAAGAACCGAAACCAACGAACGGCAAGAGAGCCGTGAGTTGATTTGCATTCTAAGACGCATGATTGGTGATAATGTGGTAATTACAACCCTTGGCGGTTTCATATTTCAAGGAACCCTTGGCAATGTCGACGATGAATTGGCTTTTATCTCGGTTGATGAAATATTCGGGCCGGCCACCTCTTCGGGAATTTCTGATGATACAGTAAGTACTGCCGTTATTAATCTCGCAGCTATAGCATCTGCGTCCAGATCCACCGAATGCTAATTTAACTTTTGCTGTGATGCGAACCGAGTCAAGGTAATGCAATGCTAAGGTAAGACTCGGTAAATTTTATCTTGATAGAAGTTATAACTTTCGCCTGGATAAGAGCAACACCGTCTTGCGCTTTCGCCATAGGCTCAGCGCAAGCCGTGTTTTCTTTACCGGGTCTTTTTTTCCTAACAGAAAGTATAACTTTCTTAAAAGCAGGATAAGGGCAACATCGGCTTCTGCCTTCGCCAAAGGCTCGGCACAAGCCGTGTTTTCTTTATCGGGGAGGCTGACAGTATGCTAATGGCTACAGAATACTTGGGCGAAGTGGGCGTCGGGGTTACTGCACCCCAGTTTTTTCGTGCGCAGGATGGTAATATCTATGTAGTCAAATTCCAGAACCATCGATTTGGCTCCCGGGTATTGGCAAGCGAATTTTTTGCAGCCAAGCTTGGTGCGATAATGAATTTGTGCTTTCCTCCAAGCGATATCATTGAAATTGATGAACAAATGCTCAATTCCCATCCCTGCCTCTTGGAGTTAGGCTTGGAACCCGGACCCCATTTTGGCTCCCGCTATCTGGAACATGCGGAATATATCGGGAAAAATCGATTGCACAAGGCTGTCAATGTACCGGAAATGGCCGGCATTATATTGTTCGACCATATGTTTCACAATGCAGACCGTGCTAAAAATCAAAAAAACCTATTACTTCATCTCGAGAATGACCAATATAAAATTTACGCAATAGATAATTCGCATTTGTTTAGATCCAGCCGCTGGACGATTGACTCATTTGAAAAACTTGGTACAAAAATAAAAACGTATTATTTCCAGCATTATAGAATTTTGCTTAAGGACCTGCTTACTGCACAAGACTTTATTCCATACCTTGAGGTAGTGAACAAGCTGAGTAATGAGCAGCTTGACTGTATAGTGAGAGAAATCCCCAATGAATGGCTGCCGGATGAAGCAGAACGTTCGGCTTTGGCAGACTATACCAAACTCCGGCGGGATATGGTGGGGCCGATCTGGGAGAAACTCTGCCGGCTTATACCGCGCAGCCGGGGTGGACGACGCTGGCTGTTTGCCAAGTAATTGTTGTTTATGCTTGGCTTTTCTGCTTTTTTTTACGCCACCACAAAATACCGTATACAAGGATTACCAACACAGTAACAACTATCAACCGGCCTAAATTTTCTCCGGCAAAAACAATATCATGGCCGATTATTACTTTTATAATTACCGGCGGCAGCTTTCCGAGGACAGTTGCCAATAAAAAGTCTTTAAACGAAATCTTACTAATAGCCGCTACCGCGGTGATGATGCCTGAAGGTGCCAGTGGCAGAAGCCTGGCAAGTAATAAGGCTTTAAACCCATTAGTGGCACTGTAGTTGTCAACCTGTTTTAAATACCGGCTTTTAACTATCCAGCCTTCTACCGCCTGACGGAAAAAGTATCTGGCAAAGATAAACATAACTAAAGCGCCAATTACTTCTCCTGCCCAGGAAATGATTACTCCCCAAAATAGGCCATAAACAATACCGGCTGCACCGGATAGAATCATAAATGGGAACACAATGGTAAAAGTCATGACCACAAATAAAATAATTGTGACAAGTATAGAAGCCGGACCAAAAGATCTTAGGTATTCGGCTAAAGCGGCAATATCGCCCTTCTCGATAATCGCATAAGCATTATGAAAGAATTCCGGCTGCCACATATAGGTTAAGACAATAATAATAATAATAGCCAGCCAGCCCAGTAATTTATTCATGTGATACCTTCCTATTCCCTCAAAAACAGCGCTGTATCACAGCGCTGTTCAAGATTATTTCCATTGAAGGATTTCCTGCTTAAAAATGCCGCAGGCACCATCTAACCAGTGAACGCAGTCAGTGCAACGCCTGACATAGTCGTCTTCCGCTACATTCAGGAGAGAATAACCATAACCCATAGCGGCAATAATATGTTCAAATTTCTGACATTCCCCAGCAATACCCTGTAGTTGTTTTTCCGTATATTTTTTGTCCATGCTGCCACTCCTTGCTGTTATTTGCTAATAGTGTGCGCGCAGCAGCAAAAAAAAACAAAAAATATTTTAGAAAAATTGAACCAAGTATGTATAAAACTGGTCTGGAATGTCAATATTAGTAATGTAAATTTTCTCCTCTCCCATAATTGGCGGCCTTCGGGCCGCCGCTTTTTTTGCTTTCTTAGCGGCAAAATATCATACTGAATTTTTCGCCATACCAGTTTTGCAAGGATTGCCATACTCTGTCCAAATATTTGGGTGAACAGACTGTCTGCTGGGCCGCCCGGCGAGCCTCAAGCAAAATATCGGTATCTCTGACAATATCGGCAATTTTAAAATCAGGCATACCATGCTGATGGGTGCCGAAAAACTGACCAGGCCCTCTTAGCAGCAAATCTTTTTCAGCAAGGATAAAGCCATCATTTACCTCAGTCATGATTTTTAGTCGTTCCATAGTCTCTTCACTGGTGCTGTCAGATAACAGAATGCAATAGGATTTATGCCGTCCCCGGCCTACACGGCCGCGCAGCTGGTGTAACTGTGCCAAACCAAAGCGTTCGGCACCCTCTATAACCATGACCGTGGCATTAGGCACATTAACGCCAACCTCAATTACAGTGGTTGCAATTAATGCTTTAATTTCACCCTTGGCAAAAGCCTCCATAACTGCATCTTTTTCCTGTGATTTCATTTTCCCGTGCAGTAGGCCGCAAGGAATATTGCTTAAGCAAGTGGTGGATAGTTCATTATATAATTTTACCGCCGACTGGGTTTCAATCTTTTCTGATTCTTCAACCAGCGGGCAAACTACGTAAATTTGCCTGCCGGCTCTAATTTGGTCGACGGCAAACGCATAGATCTTATTACGGCGGTCATTACTGCGTGAAAAAGTAGCAATAGGAATACGTCCTGGCGGAAGTTCGCGTATGACGGAAACATCCAGATCGCCATAGACAGTAAGCGCCATTGTCCGGGGAATTGGCGTTGCAGTCATTATGAGTACATCGGGCTGTTTTCCCTTAGCTTCTAACCGGGCCCGCTGGCGCACGCCAAAGCGGTGCTGTTCATCGGTCACCACCAGGCCAAGATGCTTGAACTCCACATCGTCCTGAATCAGCGCATGGGTGCCGACAACGATGTCAATGATGCCCTCTTGTATTTGCTGCAGCAGTTCGTCTCTTACTTTGCGGGTGAGCTTGCCTGTCAGCACCGCCAGGCGGATACCTTGTGGTGCCAGCAGCTTGGCCAGTGTATGATAATGCTGCTCTGCCAGTATTTCGGTAGGTGCCATCATGGCCCCCTGATAGCCATTTTCCACGGTTTTGGCAAGAGCTATGGCAGCGATAACTGTTTTACCTGAGCCAACATCGCCTTGAACCATGCGCTGCATGGGGGTGGTATCTTCCATATCGGCCTTGATTTCGCGCAAGGTTTGTGCTTGATCTCCTGTCAGCGTAAAGGGAAGATTTTTATATATTTTGGCAACCAATTCACCGTCAGGTGAATGCTTAACGCCGGTAAAGTTTTGTTTTGTTTTTTGTTTTAAATAAGCCAGGCCGCATTGCAATAAATATAACTCTTCAAATACCAACCGCCGGCGGGCGGCGGCTAAATCTTCCATAGTGGACGGAAAATGAATGCAGCTCAGCGCCTGACGCCTATTCATTAAATTGTGGCCTGCAATAATACCGTCAGGCAGGGTCTCGGCTTGCTCGGTAGCTGCAGCATCTGCAAAGCGGTGTAATGCCTGCTGGATTAATGTCCGCAACTGCCATTGCGGTATATCTTCGGTAGCCGGATATACTGGTACAATCTGCCCGCCGCCCTGATTGCTTTCGGTAACAACCTCGACATCCGGTTTGTTAATTTCAATGATGCCCTGACGTCGCTGAATTTTGCCAAATATAATCAATTCCATGCCGGGCTGATACTTATTTTTGATATAGGATTGGTTAAACCAGGTTAGCTGGGCTACTCCTGAGCCGTCTCTCACGGCAATCTTAATTATTTTGAATCCCCGGTGAGATTTTAGTTCACTAGTATTTATCACTATCGCCCGAAAAGCCTCATGCAGCCCATCAGTCAATTCGGCAATAAGTTTGAGTTTGCTTCGGTCTTCGTAGCGGCGGGGATAGTGCTCAAGCAGCTGGCCAACCGTAAAAATGCCAAGTTTAGCAAGCTTCGTGGCATTGGCCGGCCCGACCCCTTTGAGGAATTGTATGTTTGCCGACAATAATTTCTGCAATAAAAATCACCTTACGATTTGTTTATTTCTTGAAAAAGAGAGTTTAATTCTGCTAACAAAGCCTCTACATCAATATCATGCATTTTGGCACAGTTCTCAATGGTTTCAGTCAGCGATCCCATGCAACCGATACAACCCATACCATATTTGGCAAAAACCTCGCGAGCCTCTTGGTGTGAGCGGAGTGCCTCAATTATTGGAGTGCTTTTATTAATCATAGTCAAGCCCCCTGTATTTACTTATTTTTTATTTTCAATATAATACGCGCAATTCCTGCTAACGGGCACTAAATGACAGGTATTTATGAAAAAAGTTAGTAAAAGCGTGATTTGGCCTTGCATATCATAAGCAAATTGTGCTAAAATGGTCACGTTGAGTATATGAGGATGTTTCTTACAGGAGGTGGAAATAGATGGCAAATCTTTGTGAAATTTGCGGTAAAGGTGAGCGTTCCGGCTTCAATGTCAGCCATTCCAACCTTAAAACCAAGCGCACCTGGAAACCTAACATACAAAGAGTAAGAGCTTTAGTTAAAGGTGAAGTAAAACGTGTGAATGTATGCACCCGTTGTCTGCGTTCCGGTAAAATCCAACGCGCGGTCTAATCGCTATCTTAATGGCAAAGAAAGGACTTGATTATCAAGTCCCTTTTATTTTTCCCTCCTTTATATATAAATATATAGGAAGAAGATACGGCTTATGCCGAGCCTCCGGCAAAAACCGCAACCGGATAATAAGGTGTCTCAATCTTTGGATTGAGACACCTTATTTTTTTACCCTATTTAGTTTCAATACCTCTTAAAATTTCTGTCAATTCCTGGTCATCAAACCGATACTTCTCGCTGCAAAAGTGGCAGCAGACTTCGGCTTCTCCATCGGCAATCATCTGTTTAAGCTCTTCGGTGCCGAGACTGACAAGCATGTTTTCTACCCTTTCCCTTGAACATTGACAATGAAAGCTTAGGTCCGTCCCAGGGTATATTGTTGTCGGCAAGCCGGCAAATACTGTTTCCAGGATGCTTTTGGCATCTTGCCCATTATATACCATTTGTGAAACCGGTGGTATATGGCGTAAATTATCTTCAACCTTAATAAGGACCTCTTCTTCGGCTCCGGGTAAAGCCTGGATAAAAAAGCCTCCCGCCGCAGCTACTGTAGTATCGGGTGCTATCAGTACACCAAGGGCTACGCTTGAGGGTGTTTGTTCAGAGACAGTAAGATATTGAGTAATATCTTCGGCAATTTCGCCTGATACCAGTTCGGCGCTGCCGGTAAACGGCTGCTTTAATCCGACAAAGCGGGTGACATATATATGCCCCTTTCCTACGGCCTGGCCGACAGCCAATTTACCGTTGTTTAGCGGTAAATCAACAGATGGGTTTCTGACATAGCCGCGTACTGAGCCATCAGGGTAAGCATCGGCCACAATCTCTTTCAACGGGCCGTCGCCGGAGATTCTGACAGTCAGGCTTTCGGCAGTTTTTAGGTTGGCAGCCATTAATACCGCGCCGGTCATAGTACGGCCCAAGGCTGCGGCGGCTACCGGAAGACAATCGTGACGCCGGCGCGCCTCCTCCGTCAGGTTGGTAGTAATCGCGGCAAAACCGCGGATTCCAGGTGCTGTTGCCCGGATAAGCTGGTCATGCATAGAACAGTAACCTCCGATTAGGCCAATGCTGTCGACAGAAGGGCTTGGCCTGTTGCTATATCTAGTATTTCAACTCTGTTGTCATTTATCCAGGCAATAGTGCCGCGCCCGTCCGGGCGCTTGCTCATACCCGGAGAGCCTGGATTCAGGTAAATAATGTCTTCGATTTTTTCCAGGGCAGCAATATGGGTGTGACCGGTGATAAATATATTGGCCTTTAAACGTTTTGCCATAACCTGCTTGGCTTCTGTGGTTAAATTATGACCATGGGTTGCAACTATTCTTAGGTCATTTATCATTAGGTAGGTGTAAGGGGACTGAATAGGCAGGTTGAGCACCATACCGTCAACTTCTGTATCACAATTGCCGCAGACTGTCAGAATGGGTACCGGACAATTATTCAGTACTTCAGCCAATTGCTTGGGGTTATATTCGGCAGGAATACTGTTACGCGGCCCGTGATAGAGCACATCACCGGCATGAATGATCACATCGGCATCTGTAAAGTATTGGTTAAATACTTTCTGCCAGGTTTCCAGGCAGCCGTGAGTATCGCTGATTATGCCTATTTTCATAATACCCTCCGTGTTACAGTCCTTTAATCAGGTTGGCCATTTCAATAGCGGAAACCGCAGCATCAAAGCCTTTATTGCCGGCCTTGGTGCCTGCACGTTCGATAGCCTGTTCAATGGTATCTGTGGTAAGCACGCCAAAAATTGTGGGAATACCGCTGGCCAGACCGACATGGGCTACGCCTTTTGACACCTCGGCACAAACAACGTCATAATGGCTGGTGCTGCCTCGTATTACCGTCCCCAGACAAATGACAGCATCATATTTTTTACTCATAGCCATCTTCTGGGCGATAAGTGGAATTTCAAAAGCACCCGGCACCCAGGCAACTTCAATATTTTCCATGGTTGCGCCATGACGTTTCAGTGCATCTAAAGCGCCTTCCAGCAGTTTGCTATTAATAAATTCATTAAATCTTGCGGTAATAATCCCAAATTTCAGTCCTTCTGCAACTAATTTACCTTCCAATGTTTTGATTGTTTTCATTGATTTTGCGCCCCCTCATATTGTTTTAATAAATGTCCAAGTTTGGATTTTTTGGCAGACAAGTACCTGTTGTTAAATTTGTTGGCAGGCATTTCCAGTGGCACACGTTCGGTGATAGTTAAACCATAGCCTTCAAGTCCCACACGTTTGCGGGGATTATTGGTAAGCAGTCTAATGCTGGTTAAACCTAAATCCGCTAAAATTTGTGCGCCAATGCCGTAGTCTCGAAGATCAGGAGGAAACCCTAGCAATTCGTTGGCTTCGACAGTATCTTTACCTTTGTCCTGCAGTGCATAGGCTCTGATTTTATTTGCCAGACCAATACCCCTGCCTTCCTGGCGCATGTAAAGTAATACACCGCACCCTTCTTTTTCAATGCGTTTGAGGGCATGGGCCAGCTGTTCACCGCAATCGCAGCGCAGTGAGCCCAAAACGTCACCTGTCAGGCATTCTGAATGAACCCGGACTAAAACGTTCGGTTGATTGGCTACATCACCTTTTACCAAAGCAACGTGGCATTGGTTGTCAAGCTGGCTTTCGTAGGCAATAAGTTTAAATTCACCATATTGGGTTGGCAGTTTGGTTTCGGCTGCTTTGATGATAAAGCGTTCATGCTTTTTGCGATATTTAATCAGGTCGGCGATGGTAATAAGCTTGAGACCGTGTTTTTTAACAAAATCCATCAGTTCAGGCGTCCGGGACATGGTGCCGTCTTCATTCATAATTTCGCAGATAACGCCGGCGGGATACATTCCGGCAAGTTTGGCTAAGTCAACCGCTGCTTCCGTATGGCCGGCCCGTCTTAGTACGCCGCCATCGCAGTAACGCAGCGGAAAAATATGTCCGGGACGTCTAAGGTCGCTTGCCACTGTTTGCCGGTCAAGCACAGCTTGAACAGTCATGGCCCGTTCATGTGCAGATATACCGGTAGTTGTTGTTTTGGCATCAATGGATACGGTAAAAGCAGTGCAATGATTATCGGTATTTTCGACTACCATTGGGCCGATATCCAGTTCATCCAGCCTGCTGCCGATAATTGGCATGCAGATTAGGCCGCGCCCGTAGGTAGCCATAAAGTTGATGGCCTCCGGTGTTGCTTTCTCAGCCGCCATTAGGAGATCTCCTTCGTTCTCCCGGTCTTCGTCGTCAACCACCACAACAATTTTTCCAGCCTTATAATCTTCAATAGCTTCTTCAATGGTGTTGAATTTCATAATAAAGGCCTCCGTTTCCTCAGTTTATGTATAATAAAACATTATTATAGTGTAAAACCATGCTGCTCTAAAAATCTCAGGGTAATCTTTTCAGCCGGTTGGGCAGCCTGGCTGAAGCCCAAAAGCTTTTCAACATATTTACCGATAATATCTGCTTCCAGATTAACAGGCTGGCCTGTCGCTTTAAGGCCTACTGTGGTCATGGTGGCAGTGTGCGGGATAAGCGATACGGTGAACCAGTCAGGGCCAAAGTCCACAACTGTCAGGCTGGTACCATCGATAGCAATCGAGCCTTTTTGAATAATGTAACGCATTACTTCCGGGCCGGCGCCAATGCGAACGATTACGGCATTATCATTTTGTTCTTTGGCTAAAATAGTTCCTACCCCGTCGATATGACCGCTGACAATATGGCCACCCAGCCTGTCTCCCACACGGAGCGTACGTTCCAGGTTGACAGTGTCACCCGGCTTGAGTCCTGCCAGAGCAGTGCGGTCGACGGTTTCTGGCATGACATCGGCGGTAAACCAATCACGGCTGAAATCGACAACTGTCAGGCAGGTGCCGTTCACCGCAATACTGTCACCCAGCTTAACATCTTCCAGGACTTTGTGCCCGGAAACCGTCAGGCGGACTGATTTAGCACCTCTGGCAATATTTTTAACTTTCCCCAATTCTTCCACAAGTCCGGTAAACATCTCGTCCCTCCCGTCCGGTTATATAGCCGCTTAGTAATAAATCGGCACCTATTGACCGGGTCGCAATATCTTCAAGCATAATGCACTGGTCCACAGCGTCTGCGCCCGTACCACCCACCGGAGTTGGCGCTGTTTTGCCGCCAATTATTTTAGGAGCGATAAAGCAGTGTACTTTATCAATAAGATTGGCAGCCAAAACCGACGCATTAATGGTTGCGCCGCCTTCCACCAGGATACTGGTAATACGGCGTTCTGCCAGCAGCTTAAAAAGCTGCTGTAAATTAACGCCCTGCGGTGTTTTTTCCAGCAGGAGCACCTCTACCCCCCGGCTGCGCAGCGCAGCTACCCGCTCTGCCGGCGCTTGGGCGCTGGCGGCAATAATGGTAGCTGCTTGTCTGTCTGTCACTACTTTAGCGGTTAGTGGCGTACATGCCATACTGTCCACAATAATCCTTACCGGATTTTTGCCGTTTTCCGGCAAGCGGGTGGTTAACTCCGGGTTATCGGCCAGCACAGTGCCAATACCTACCAGTATTCCATCATGGGTGTCCCTGAGTGTATGAACATATTCCCTGGCTGCTGCACCGGTTATCCATTTGGAATGACCAGTGTGAGCAGCAATTTTGCCATCAAGCGACATGGCGGTTTTGAGAACACCAAAAGGCATTCCCGTAGATACCCATTTGATAAATACTTCATTAAGCCTGGCTGCTTCGGCGGCAAGTACGCCTTCAATCACTTCAATCCCGGCTGCTCTGAGGCGTTTAAGGCCGTTGCCGGCTACCAGCGGGTTTGGGTCAGTCATAGCGACGACTACTTTCTTAACTGCCGCTTGAATTAACGCATCGGCGCAAGGACCGGTGCGTCCATGATGCGAACACGGTTCAAGCGTTACATATACTGTTGCCTCTTTGGCCAGTTCGCCAGCCTGGGACAAAGCATGAATTTCCGCATGGGGTGTACCGGCCTGACGATGCCAGCCTTGACCGACGATCCGGCCGTCTTTTACAATAACGGCGCCTACCAGCGGATTGGGGCTGGTTCTGCCTGCCGCATACTGTGCAATAGTCAATGCTTGACGCATATAATATTGATCCATAGAAGCCCTCCAGTACATAAAAAAACTGTTGATACGCTTTGGGGCTATCAACAGTTTATATCGGCAAATTGAAAATGCCGATTGGCTTAAATTACGCCTTTTACCATCCAGACTATACTGTCGGCTCCGGAATTTCACCGAATCAGCCGTAAAACGGCTCGCGGGCTATACCGCCGGTCAGGAATTAAAAGATTTCTCTTTTTCACCTTGCCCCAAAGGCTCATTATACAGTTGTGACCATAATGACTCTAGCTACTATATATGTTACCATTAAACGACAATATAATCAAGTCCCGCGAATGGCATTAATTGCTTGCGGTATGTCGGGTGCGCCGTAAACCGCAGAACCGGCAACCAGAATGTTGGCACCGGCAGCTATTACCTGGCGGGCGGTAGCGGCATTGATACCACCGTCAACTTCAATATCGACGATAAGATTTCGTTCATCAAGCATACTTTTTAACCGGGCGATTTTATCCACTGCGCTGGGTATGAACTTTTGTCCGCCAAATCCGGGATTAACACTCATAATCAGCAGCATATCGACATCGGCAAGCACTTCTTCCACTGCCGACAAGGGTGTTGACGGATTTAGTGAAACGCCTGCCTTTTTTCCCAGTTCTTTAATGGTTTGAATCAGCCGGTGCAAATGGGGGGCTGTTTCGGCGTGAACGGTAATAATATCGGCCCCTGCTCTGGCGAATGGCTCAATCAGGTCTTGCGGATTATTAACCATTAAGTGAACATCAAACGGTAATGGGGTAACTTTGCGAATGGCAGCAACAACTGGTGCCCCAAAAGTCAGATTGGGAACAAAATGCCCATCCATTACATCAATGTGTACCCAGTCGGCACCTGCCTGCTCAATTTTAATTATTTCATCAGCCAACCGGGAAAAATCGGCCGATAGTATGGATGGAGCAATCTTGATTGTCTTCGTCATTTAGTATCCCTTCTTGTTTTCTCTAATTTCAGTCAGTATCTCAAGATAGGACTGATAGCGGTCTGCATGAATTCTTCCGTCTGCTGCCGCTTGCTTAACAGCACACTGCGGCTCTTTGTAATGGAGACAGGTATTGAATTTACATGCTGGAGCAACTGCTGCGATTTCAGGAAAATAATCCATGAGATGGGCTGCTTCCATGTCATTAAACTCTGTAAAGCTAAACCCCGGAGTATCTACGACAAAACCTCCGCCTGCCAGCGGCAGCAGCTCGGCAAACCGGGTGGTATGTTTACCACGGCCGATTTTGTGACTGACTTCGCCGGTAGTTAGCTCAAGACCTGGCTGGATAGCGTTAAGCAGCGTTGATTTGCCTGCTCCTGAAGGACCGGCAAAGACGGAAATCTTATTATAAAGAAGTGAGCGCAGCGTATCAATACCTGTACCCGCTTTGGCAGCGGCGGTGAGTACTTTATAACCAATTTGCTCATAGCGTCCGGCAAGTTGTGACACAGCATCAAGATCAGCTAAATCGGTCTTATTGATGCAGATAATTATGTCCAGCTCCGAATACTCGGCAACAACTAAAAATCTGTCAACTAAAGCTGGATTAATATCAGGATTAACGGCCGCAAAAGTCAATACCACCTGATCGATATTGGCAACCAGCGGGCGTTTTAAAATACTGCGCCGGGGTAAAATTTCCTCAATAACGCCCTTGTCCGGTCCGGTCATGGTATAGGTTACTTCATCACCTACTGTGAGCGAAAACCGTTCTTTCTTAAACCGGCCGCGCAGATTGCAACTGACAATTTTGCTGCCTGATTGTATATAGTAGTAACTGTTATAGGCTTTTACTACAATACCGTTGAGCACATGAGGCCTCCTAATTCAGCGAATTCAGGCGTGTGCGGAAACACGCTATATTGTTTGCTCTTGCAGCAGCTTTTCGTTAATATACACCTGAACACGCACCTGGCCGATGCCTTCAACTGTTTTTTCCACTCGCGCACCAGGTTTGTGCGCGCCTTCATAAACAATCCGGCGTCCGTTGGTGTCGGTGACGACGATTTGCAGCTGCTGGCGGGACGGGCCGTCAGGTACGGTTACCTGCACCACTGCCCGCTTGACTGCGCCTGGTACTCCTTTGGCAACAGAAAAATCAACGGTTGTGCCTTCCGCTACTTCGGTAGCCGGTGGCGGATTTTGGCTGACAATGGTTCCCGGCGGATATTTATCATTTGGTGTTTCGGTTACATTCCCCTGCTTGAGTTTTAGGCTCTCGAGCTGAGTGGCAACGGTGTCTAACAATGATCCCTGGAAATCAGGCAACACTACTTTTTTCGGTTCAGCACCTTTGCTTATTACAATATCAATGGCTGTGCCTTTTTCTATTTGTGCCGGTGGCCGCGGATTCTGGCCGATAACGGTATCCTGTGCAGCATCTGGGGAAAATTGTTCGTCAATCCGGCCTAATTTAAGGCCGTAATTTTTAATTTGCAGTTCCGCATCCCGGCGGTTAAGACCACGTAAGTCAGGGACACCAATAATTTCGCCGCCCTTACTGACAATGATCGTTATCATGCGCTGCTCTTTCACTGTTGTTCCCGCTTCAGGCTGCTGGGAAATAACATAGCCTTCCGGCACTTTGTCACTGAAAGCATCTGAAACCGAAACCCTGAGATTCTGGCTGGTGATAATATTTTTCGCCGCCTCGGCCTGTTTGCCGACGACATTGGGAACAGTAACCTCACTTAGGCTCCAAAATTTGCCAAAACCCAAAAAGGCAGCAAGTGCTGAGCCAATTAATAAGAAGAATAATACTGCCCATAGCCAGATTTTAGGCCGTTTTTTCCCGTTTGAATGAGGCAGCCGGGAGTCTGCCTGCGCTGATCCCTGCGGCCGTTCGTGTTCTGCCGGTGATGTAATTTGCGGCAATATCTGGGTGGGAAAATCATTGCGGGATAATCTGCGGGTACGGTCATCACTTAAATAATTCTGCGCCATGGTAAAATCGGCAATCATCACACCGATATCACTAAACCTGGCTGCCGGATCTTTATGTATTGCTTTCATTATAATAGCTTCAACCAATGGTGGTATTTCCGGATTTAATTCACGGGGCGGCTTAGGGTCTTCCTGTATGTGTTTTAGTGCAATACTAATTGGCGATTCACCGGCAAATGGAACATGGCCTGTCAGCATTTCATAGAGCACGATGCCCAGAGAGTAGATGTCGGATTTAGCACCAACAGCAGAACCTTTGGCTTGCTCGGGCGAAAAATAATGCACTGAGCCGATAATGGTACCGGAGTTAGTCATAGTAGAAGAAGTAACTGCTCTGGCAATGCCAAAGTCGGTTACTTTTATCCGTCCTGACCGGGTGACTAAAATATTATGCGGTTTGATATCGCAGTGAACCAAATTATTCTGGTGAGCGTGCTCAAGCGCTTCTGCTATTTCGATAGCAATACGCACGGCTGTTTCTACCGGCAGCGGTGCTTCGCGCTCAATTTTATCCTTCAATGTTTCCCCGGAGATGTATTCCATGATAATGTAGTAGGCTTGTTCATCAAGACCAACATCGTAGATGTTAACGATATTAGGGTGAGAAAGCCGGGCTGCAGCCTGCGCTTCCCGCCGGAAACGGCTGACGAATTCTTCGTCATCAGTAAACTGGGAACGCAGCACTTTAACAGCTACTGAACGGTCCAGCAGTTTGTCATGGGCGCGGTATACATCGGCCATGCCGCCGCCGCCAATTCGTTCTAATATTGTATAACGATCATCAAGTGTGCGATTGAGCATCAGTTCCCTCCCCCCTAACGTAATGCCTGTACAAATATTTGCCGGGCCGCGGGTGCGGCAAAGGCACCGCCTGAACCGGCATTTTCAATAATCACGGCTACCGCAATTTGCGGGTTGTCAGCCGGAGCAAAGCCAATAAACCAGGCATGTGATGCGCCATGGGGATTTTCGGCTGTACCGGTCTTGCCGGCAACCTCAATACCGCGCAGCGCAGCTCTGCTACCTGTTCCTTTATTTACCACAGTTACCATCATAGCGGCAACCTGACCGGCAATTTTGGCATCCACCGGCGACAGCCATTTTTCCGGTGAAGTTTCTTTGAGCACAGTGCCGTCAGGAGCCGTAACTCTTTGCACTAGATATGGTTTCATTATAGTTCCCTTGTTGGCAAAGGTCGATACCAGCATCGCCATGCTAAGCGGTGTGACTAACAGACTTCCCTGACCTATGCCGGTTTGGGCTAAATCGCCGTCACTTAACTTGGAAAAAGCAGGCAGCCTGCCGGCACTTACCGGAATATCGCCTGTAGGCGGCTGAGCCAAACCATAGCGCTCATAGTGTTTAGCCATCTTATCCCGCCCCAAATCCAGCGCTAACTGACCAAAAGTAACGTTGCAGGATACAGCCAGCGCTTGCTCTAACGTCACTTTGCCATGCGCCTGGTGATCGACTTCCGGCAGTGTATAATCTGAACCGATTTTTAGTGAACCGGTACAAGTAAACTGCTGGTTGACATTGGCCGCCCGCTCAGCCAAGGCAGCTTCGGCTACCAGCACCTTGATGATGGAGCCTGGCGGGTATAGCCCTTGGGTAGCCCGGTTAAGCAAGGGGCTGCCCACTGCCTGTGAAAGGGTATCCCAGTTAGCTGCAAGCGTATTGGGATCAAAACCGGGGCGGCTGACCATAGCCAATATGGCACCAGTTTGCGGTGATATGGCAACAATTGCGCCGCGTCTGTTACCCAGTGCCTGATAAGCAGCTTGCTGCAGCCTGGCATCAAGTGTGAGGGTAATAGTGTTGCCTGCACTGCTGGTAAATAACTGGCTGACTGCACCTAACCGCCGTTCAGGATTTATTTGACCTGACAGGTAGCCGTCATAACTGCTTTCAAGACCGGTTTTGCCATACTTGGGATGGTCATAGCCCACAATATGGGCAAATAATGTATCATATGGGTATTCCCGCTGATACTCTTTTTGTGCCGACCGTTTGCTTACAGCCAGCACGTTTCCCTGACTATCGACAATCTGGCCGCGCTCCACTTTGAGGGAGGCTTCAGCTGTGCGACGGTTAAGCGGGTGAAAGGCAAGACTGTTGCCTGCAATAACTTGCAGATATGTCACATAGCCAAACAGCAGCACCAGCAGACCGACCAAAAACAGCGCGGCTTGCCGGATACTCCGGCGGATTGCCTGATGTGGAAGCTTTTTATGATTATTCATTGGGTGCTGTCGCCTCCGATATGGCAAATAACATACCCAGCAGGATAAAGCTTGAGACCATGGAGCTGCCGCCATAACTGATCAGTGGCAGGGTTATGCCGGTCAGCGGTAAAAACTTAGTGACACCACCAATAATGATAAAAACCTGCAGTGCTGTAAGGACTCCTAAACCACCGGCCAGCAGCATGGTAAATGGAGTCGGCGAGATTAACGCCGCGCGAAAAGCCCGGTAGACAATAAGCATATAAGCAAGCATTACGGCAGTCGTACCCATTAGCCCCAACTCTTCACCAATAGCGGCAAAGATGAAATCAGTGTGTACTTCCGGTATGATAGTGGGATAACCGAATGTCAGGCCGCTGCCAAGAATACCGCCTGAGCCTAGAGCAAACAGCGACTGAACAATCTGATATGCCTGGCCGGTAGGGTCGGCCCAGGGATTGGCCCAAATATCAATTCTGGTCTGAACATGAGGAAATAGCAGATAGCACACCGTTGAACCGGCAAAAAACAAACCAAGTGCCAATACTACATAATTTAGTCTGCCGCTTGCCATATAAACCATGGTTACCGTTGTGCCAAAATACAACAAAGCTGAACCTAAGTCACGCTGGACAATAAGCATAGCCATGGTTAAACCCCACAAGGCCAATAAAGGGGCGATAAAACGCGGATGAGGCAAAGTAAACGGACCGTAGTGTCTGGTGGCAAATGTTAAAAGTTGACGTCTTTCGCTTAAGTAAGCGGCTAAAAATATAATAATCAGCAATTTGGCAAACTCGGAAGGCTGAAATCTTACCGGACCTAGGATAATCCAGTTTTTGTTGCCACCGATGTCTACGCCAAACAGGATAGTGATGATCAATAATGCAACACCGGTTATACCACACAGGTACTTATATTTAGCGATAGCATCGGCTTGGCGAAAACATGCCGCCGTAACGACAAAGGCCACCAGCCCTATCGCTAACCAGATAACTTGCGGAATAAATAAATCAGGACGAAGTCTTATAATAAGTGTTAGCCCGATAGATGCTAAAAATACGGCTAACGGCAATATTAACGGATCGGCAGCAGTGCAAAAACGGCGAACAAGTAATGATGCTGTCATACACAAGCCGATTAACCCAACGATAATACTAAGTATTTGGTAAGTAAATTGCTGGTTTGACAGGGTAACTGCAAGGTACCCGTTGATTAAAATGACACCAGCCAGTAGGAGTAGTCCAAATTCAGCTTGTTTTACCTGCTTCATATAAGCTAACCCTTATATTGCACGAGAATAGCTGTAATATTGTCATAGCCGCCGGCATCCCGTGCTTGCTCTACCAGGGTATTGACAATCGTCTGCGGCTGGTCTAGCTGTGTGCAAATCCTTAGTATAACTTCTTCGCTAAGCATATTGGTTAATCCATCAGTGCATAGCAACAAACTATCGCCAGGCTGCCAGGAAAATCTGCCTGAATCTATGCATATGGTATCACTGGTGCCCACAGCCCTTGTCAAAATATTGCGGTGCGGGTGAACCAGTGCTTCCTCACTGGTGATGTTGCCGCTTTGCACCAGTTCCCAAACAAGTGAATGGTCGCTGGTTATTTGCTGTAATATGCTGTCCCTGATTAAATACAATCTGCTATCCCCGACATGGCTCCAGCATATCTCAGTACCGTCAGCATATATGGCAGTAACGGTAGTCCCCATACCCTGACATTCGCTTTTGTTCTGGGACATCTGGTAAACAATGCAATTGGCTTTGTCAATTGCTTCTTTTAATACCTGTTCCCAGTTGGCAGGTTGTTCAATTTTCTGGATATGTTCCTGGATAGTACTGGCTCCAAGGCTACTGGCAATTTCCCCCGCAACATGTCCACCCATGCCGTCGGCAACTACAAACAAGTGTGGCGGCGAAAAAACATAACTATCTTCATTGATTTTGCGTACCATACCAATGTCTGACTGTGCAAATGCCAGCATGGAAATCACCTCTCAAACGTAAGAGTAACCGCTCCAATCTGTATTACATCTCCATCCGCTAAAGCAATTTCTTCTTCAATCGGTTGGCCGTTAACGAGCGTGCCGTTTGTGCTGCTTAAATCAGCTAACAGATAGTTATGCTTCGATTTGGAGATGCAGGCATGCTCATGTGAAACAAAACTATCATTAATTACTAAATCATTATGCTCACTGCGTCCTATTGTTAAACTGTCGCTTATGACAAAACTGGTTTGTGACAGCAAGGCTTGCTTGTCGGCAATAACTACAAGCCTGGGCGGCGGTGTATCACTACCGGCTGCCGCCTGCAGTTCAGAACTGACCAAAACAGTATTCTTCACCGGATCTGACAAGCCTGTCAAATCCTTGACTGCAATTTTTATTACATGGTACAAAAAGTAATAGAGCAGTATCACCAGGCTATACTGCAAGGCTATTACAACAAGATTAAACACCTGCATTTTTCCGGGCAATTCTACTTCACCTCATACAAAATCACAGTGTTCCCCACTTTTACTCTGTCACCGCTTTTCAACTGCTTGTGGGTAATACGCTGGTTGCCGACATAAGTGCCGTTAAGACTTTTGGCATCGTGAATAACATGAGAGTTCTCTTCATACACAATATATGCGTGCAGACGTGAGGTATTCATGTCTGTCAGCGGCAGTTCATTTGTATTACGGCGACCAATGTTTATCCGGTTAACAGTGCAGTCAATTTTTAACCCGGCATCCAATCCGTCAATTACGGTCAATAAGCCATGTAAAAGTTGCTGTGGCGGGCGGGTTAGGAGCATGGGCTCCATTTTGTCGAATATCCTGGTATCGCCGGCATCAGGGATAGCGTCAAGCTGGTTGTCACTTTCTTCGGCGGGAGCTTCGGTGAAACTTGACGTAATCCTGAACTCCTGTTTGCTTAATTGTTCATCAGCAAAGAGTTCGATTTGAGGGCAGCCAGCCATAGTATAACCTTTACTGCGGCTTTCTTGGCTCAAATACATCGATAATTCACCACACACGGCTGGCGCACAAGGCTCCAGCCGTTCGTAGTCTTCCTGGTTTATATAGACCGCGTAGTGGTTTGGCACATAAACGCAGGATACGCCAACCGTACGCTCATCTTCCATTTTCCTGGCCAATTGCTTGGCAATTTCAGCCGGTTGCAGGCTGCTGGAAAACTGCTTATTAAAGAACCCTTCGATATATTTTTCAAAAAAATTTTCGATATTGCGAACAATTTTCAAATATAACACTCCTGCTAAGCACTTAAATCTTTCATTCTGCTCCGGCATCCGCTTTTGCTAAAATT
>POVV01000518.1_pt1 | contig 23709 bp, 18 predicted proteins | sample 1560271 | NCBI WGS metagenome assembly POVV01 (sample SAMN08337232, study PRJNA429181) | Bioreactor metagenome, whole genome shotgun sequencing project. | biome: cows' rumen and soil; feature: anaerobic; isolation source: anaerobic chemostat enrichment culture, galacturonate as sole carbon... | reverse complement strand
TTATGGTCAACTGATTGAAGGGCAGGGGAAGACAGCCAAACTTAGCTTCGGCGGTGACGGTGAAGACGATGCGCTGTCTCGCGGTGGTAAGAAACCGGTTACCGTGGTCCAAATTGTGGCGCAGCAGGCACTACCTGTCGTGCTGAACGATAAAGGTGAAGGCGAGATTAAACTGCCTATTCCTGATTTTAACGGTGAGCTTCGCTTAATGGCTCAGGCCTGGAGTGATGAAGAGTTCGGCAGCGCTGAAAGCAAGATTATTGTCGCTGCACCGTTGATTGCTGAGCTGTCTATGCCGCGCTTTATTGCCGGTGGTGACCGCAGTATTCTGGCGCTTGATCTGAGTAACCTAACCGACGCTGAACAGACCTTAGATGTAAAAGTTATGACTAATGGTTTGATTAAACAGACCGGTACAGCAACGCAAAACGTGAAGCTAGCCAAAGGGCAGCGTAAAACGTTAAGTATCCCGATTGAAGCCTTAAATGGATTTGGTCAGGGTGACATTAAAGTGACGGTTAATGGGTTAGTGTTACCTAATGAGCCAACCACGGTTATTGAACGACACTGGACATTAGGCGTTCGTCCGGCAACGCCGGCTAAGACTAACAGCTACGCCATGACATTAAGCTCCGGGCAAAACTGGGTATTACCCCCTGATGCATTACAAGGACTGGCGACTTCTACCATTGAAGGCCAAATGACCTTAACCGGCACGCCGCCGTTGAATGTGGCACAGCATATTCGTGAGCTGTTTGCCTACCCTTATGGTTGCCTTGAGCAGACTACCAGCGGGCTATATCCATCGCTTTACTCTAATCAGGCTCAGTTAGCTGCGTTAGGAATTAAAAGTGACAGCGATGATGTTCGTCGCAAAAATATCGATATCGGTATTGAGCGTTTGCTGGGAATGCAAAAAGGGAACGGCAGCTTTGCACTTTGGGACAAGCAAGGCTATGAAGAGTACTGGCTGACAGCCTATGTCACCGACTTCCTGATTCGTGCCCGTGAGCAAGGTTATTCCGTACAGGAAGACGCGCTGAACAAAGCAAATCAGCGTCTGCTACGTTATCTGCAGGACCGTAATCAGATTGAAACTCGTTATAGTGAGAGCAGCAAGACGGCTGATGCTTCGCGCTTTGCCGTTCAGGCCTATGCCGGACTAGTATTAGCTCGCCAGCAGCAGGCTCCGTTGGGGGCATTGCGCCAGCTTTACGATCGTCGTGGTGAAGCGATGTCAGGTTTACCATTAGTTCAATTGGGCGTAGCTCTGCAACTAATGGGCGATATGCCAAAAGCCACGCAGGCGATTAAGCAAGGCGTAGCCATGGGTGGCGCTCAACGTAATGTTTGGTTGGGTGATTACGGGAGTGAATTACGGGATAACGCATTAATACTGTCGTTATTAAATGAGTACAATCTGCTACCTGAACAGCAAGGCAGCGTATTGATGGGGCTATCAGATAATCTTATCTCTGAGCGTTATCTTTCTACTCAAGAACGTAATGCCGTTTATCTTGCCGGCCGGAATTTATTGAATAAGCAGTCTGCAGACTGGAGCGTTGACGTTTCAGGTGTAGAAAGCAAAGAGGTAGAAAACAATAAACCAGTCTCTTTCCTCTATGATGCTAATCAACTGGCGAAAGGTATTAATCTGACTAACTCCGGTGGTCTGACGGTTTATCCTCGCGTTGATATTACCGGCTATCCATTGAAGCAGCCGACTCCGGTCAGCAATAATCTGCATATTGAGCGCAATTTCCTTAATCTGGACGGTTCTCCGGTTGCGCTGAATCAGGTGAAAAGTGGCCAACTGATGGTGGTTCACTTAAATCTGTGGGCCGATCGTCAAGTGAACGATGCCTTGGTTGTGGATTTACTACCGGCCGGTTTTGAACTCGAAAATCAGAATCTTGGCGATAGCAGTGCCAGTCTGGGTGACAGTGCTGGCGAGCTAGCCACGCTACAAAGTAAAATGCAGAGTGCTGAAATTCAGTATCAGGAATACCGTGACGATCGCTATGTTGCCGCTGTGAAAGTTGACGGCAGCCGTAACTATCCGGTAACGCTGCTGTATTTAGTGCGGGCGGTTACGCCGGGAAGCTACAGCATTCCGGCTCCGCAGGTGGAATCAATGTATAAACCTGAATGGCGGTCTGTTGGTTCGACGCCGGCCCGTTTAGACGTTAAGTAGAAATGACTAATCGGCTTGTGTAATAAAAGGGCGCCGTATGGCGCCCTTATCGTGTTGATGGCGTAGTTTAAATTTCGTCTCTTTAATCTGGTACTAATTTCAATGAGTAGCCCTAATTGCGTTGGATATTTTCAAATATAATCACACTCCGGTTTTTGCGTAGATCGCTGGCCGCATTGATACTCATGGTTGGGATAATCGCTGCCGGGCTGTGGGGCGCGGATAAAATATGGCCTCTGCCGGATACCAACGTACAAACAGCGCGAGTGGTGGTTGCCGATGATGGCACTCCGCTTTGGCGCTTTGCCGATGCTGAAGGGGTATGGCGCTATTCCGTTTCACTCGATCAGGTATCTCCTTATTATATCGAAGCCTTGCTGACCTATGAGGATCGCTGGTTTTACGATCATCCCGGAATTAATCCACTGTCTATCGGTCGGGCCCTGTGGCAAAACCTGACAAATCAACGCATTGTTTCCGGCGGAAGTACGCTATCAATGCAGGTCGCCCGCTTAATTGAGCCCCATGACAGGACGCTTACCGGCAAGCTGCGTCAGGTTTTTCGCACCTTGCAACTTGAGTGGCATTACAGCAAAGATCAAATTCTTACGCTGTATATCAATCGGGCACCCTATGGCGGAACTTTGCAGGGTATCGGTGCCGCCAGCTGGGCCTATCTGGATAAACCGCCGTCAGAGTTAACCCGGGCTGAGTCGGCCTTGTTGGCGGTGTTACCACAGGCGCCAAGCCGTTTACGACCGGATCGTTATCCAGAAAGAGCCCAGTTAGCCAGAGATAAAGTGCTCTCACGCCTGGCCGAATATGGCGTATGGAGTGAGCAACAGGTTGAAGAGATAAAAGAGGAAACCGTCTGGTTGGCAGGTCGTCAAGCGCCACAGCTGGCTCCTCTGTTAGCTCGTCGAATGTTGTCTGAAAGTAAGTCCGATGTGATTGAAACCACCATTGATGCCTCGTTGCAGCGCCGGCTTGAAGATATGACGATGGGGTGGAAAAGTCAGCTGCCTGAAAATACCTCAATGGGAATTTTGGTAGTTGAACATTCCACCATGGCGGTTAAAGCCTACATCGGTTCCGTCGATCTTAATGACGTTAGCCGCTTTGGTCACGTTGATATGATCACCGCGTGGCGCTCTCCGGGCTCTACGTTAAAACCATTTGCTTATGGAATGGCGTTGGATGACGGCCTGATTCATGCCGAATCATTATTGCAAGATGTTCCCCGCCGTTTCGGTGATTACCGGCCCGGTAATTTTGATACCGGATTTAACGGCCCGGTGAGTGCGTCAGACGCTTTAGTCAGATCGTTGAATCTGCCCGTAGTACAGGTTCTTGAAGCCTATGGCCCTAAGCGTTTTACCGGCAATATGCGTAATGCCGGCATCACGTTACGTTTTCCGCTTAATAGTGAACCTAACCTTTCCCTTATTTTGGGGGGAACCGGCATGCGAATGGATGAGTTAGTGAGTGGTTACAGTGCCTTTGTTCGCCATGGCAACGTTGCCGCTTTGCGCTACCGGCCACAGGACCCTTTAGTTGAACGCCCTCTACTTTCTCCCGGTTCTGCATGGATTGTACGGCGGATATTGGCCGGCGAGGCTCGCCCGGTTCCTGATAACCAACTCTCTGATATTGTTCCGTTAGCGTGGAAAACCGGGACAAGCTATGGCTATAGAGATGCATGGACCATTGGTATGAATGGTGGTTATCTTATTGGTATTTGGGTTGGTCGTCCCGACGGTACTCCGGTTGCAGGGCAGTTTGGCTACGCGACAGCAGTACCTATTCTGCATCAGATTAATAATTTACTGGTTAACCGAAGCGCTCAGACTGCAAGATTTTGGCCAAGAGATCCCCGGCCTGATTCAGTCGGCAGGGCAGTTATCTGTTGGCCTCAGGGACAGAGTTTGGAAGCCGGTGACCCTAACTGTCGTCAACGACGTCAGGCATGGATTTTGGACGGTACCATTCCACCGACATTATCTGCCCCGGGGCAAGATACCGGTATTGGCGGCTGGTTAAGCCTATGGGTAAACGCTGAAGGAAAACGCATGGCTCCGGATTGCAGCGGGGCAATTAAACGCCGTATTGCTCTATGGCCAACCCCTCTGGAGACTTGGCTGCCGTTAGCTGAGCGTAGAGACGAGCGCCTGCCGGTACGTGATGAAACGTGCCCGCCAATCGGATATGACACTAGCCCGCCCTTGTTAATATTGGGCATAAAAGAAGGGGCTATATTAAAACGTATACCGGGTTCTCTCTCACTGGATCTTCGCCTTGATACTCAAGGCGGCAGAGGTAAACGCTGGTGGTTTATTAACGGAGAGGCAGTCACCGAAACAGAGCAAACAGATCCATTCATTCAGACATTGACCGTTTCGGGAAAATATCAAATCAGCGTATTGGACGAAAGCGGTCAGGTGAATAGCGTAAGCTTTGTGCTGGATTGATTGGGTTATTAAATTTGTAAACCACAGACATAAGCCCAGATTAGGGCTATCTATGCATGATACCTTCGGCCTGTATTCTACAGGCCGTTATTTTTATCATTTCTGCTATAGCTAACTAACATATGAATTAATAATTGATCATATGTTCACCCGGATCGCGATTTTTACTCACATCAATTTGCTGAATCGTTTATCCATAGTTTAAATTAAGTTTAACAAAATAAACCCAATCAACCATATTATTTATCTTAACGGTATATTTTGTGAGCTTGATTGCAATATTATACTCTAATTCAGGTAACTGATTGACCATCCAAATCCATAATGATAGTTATCATCATACTTCTAAAATCTATCTAATGTTTAAGTTGTGAGCAAAAGATCACGGCGATCGTTTTTGTAACCGTATTTATTCATCATGTCATCATACCAATGACTCAAGCTGACCAATAATTAAAAAACCAGGCGTTCAGTTTTGAAAAATACGTTTATAAAAATAAGTATCAGATTGATGAGATAGATACATAGTCATCGGAATTATAAAGCATCTAGCCACCCTTAATGGATAGCTATTTGAACCGCCTACGTTTTTTATTTGTAGGCATATTGTTAATCTTAATTAGAAATCACGTCATCATACCACTGAGGCTGTTTTTTTAACCGCAGGCTCAGCAGCCAGTATAGGTAGTGATAGTGTGAAAGGAATAATTATGAGCGAACATTCTCCACCGAGCAGCGTAGAAAAATCAGCGATTAATAAAATATCTCTGCGGTTGGTCCCTTTTGTTGGTTTGATGTTTTTTATCAATTTCTTAGATCGTACGGCAATTTCATTCGCAGGGCCGAATGGGATGAGTCAGGATCTTGGGTTGACGATTGCACAATTCGGACTGGCATCAGGCATATTTTTTATCGGATACATACTACTTGAAGTCCCGAGTAACCTAGCATTGCACCGTTTCGGAGCCCGTAAGTGGCTGGCTCGAATAATGGTGTCATGGGGTATTGTTTCACTGCTGTTTACCTGGGTATCCGGAATTAAAGAGCTCTATATTCTACGGATATTGTTAGGAATTGCTGAAGCGGGCTTCTTCCCCGGAGCCATTCTCTATCTTAGCCTTTGGGTACCCGCCAGCTATCGGAGCAAAATTCTATCGTTATTCTATCTGGCTCAGCCTTTAACGGTGGTTTTTGGTGCGCCTTTAGCGGCTGTACTTATTGGACAGGATGGTTTTTTAGGGTTGGCCGGTTGGCGGGTTATGTTCCTCGGGGTATCGATTCCAGCGATCCTTGTGGGCCTGATTGCCTGGTTCTGGTTGGTTGATAAGCCTGAGCAGGCACGCTGGCTAAATGATGATGAAAAACAGTGGCTGGTGTCTGAATTGGAACGGGAACATGCGACCAAGCAAAATAGCCAGCATCCCAGCGTATTAACGGTAATGTTTAATGGCCGTGTGTGGATGCTAAGCCTGATCTATTTTGGCTTTATTTATGGGTTGTATGCTTTAGGTTTCTTCCTGCCGACAATCATTGCCGGTTTCCAGCAGCAGTTTCAGGTTACCTTCGACATCTTTGATAAAGGATTGATTACCGCTATTCCTTATCTACCTGCAGCTTTAGCTCTTTATCTCTGGTCAAGGGATGCAACGCGACGAGGTATTCGCCGCTGGCATATATATATTCCAGCTATTACTGGTGCAGTAAGTATACCGCTCGCATTATTTATGGAATCACCCTTTGCGATTATGGTGGTTATTACCATCACCGCATGCTCCATATTTTCTGCACTTCCTAACTTCTGGACCCTTCCGACACAGTTCCTGACCGGAGCATCCGCAGCGGCGGCAGTAGCGCTAATCAATACCATCGGCAATATTGCGGGGTTTTCCGCGGGCTATATTACCGGAATTCTGCACGACCTTAGCGGCAACTATGAGGTTCCGATGTTTGCCGTCGGCGGGTTTATGCTGCTGTCCGCAGTGCTGATGCTAATGATGAAAAGCTATCAAAAACCCGCTGATGCTCCTTCAATACCCATCGCTTCTCAGTCATTACAGGAAAAATAATATGGCTATTGGTTTGAGTACTTATTCGTTTTTCTGGCGCGGCTCTGAACGTGTTCCTACGCCGATGACATTAGTTCAAATGTTAGAACAGTGCGCTGAGTTAGACGTTAAGCTTTTTCAGATTTGCGACTATGAAAAAATTACCACGCTGTCTGATGCCGAGTTGTTGGAACTACGCAAACAGGCTCAGGCGTTAGGTATTGAGTTAGAGCTCGGCACCAGAGGATTAAAGGCTGAACACTTAGATCCTTATTTGCACATTGCCCGCAAACTCAATGTCCGAATGTTACGCAGTATGTTTAATACGCCAGTGCATCAACCGACAGCTAAAGAGGCTGAAGTCTTCATTCGTCAGGCGTTACCTCGTCTTGAAGCAAGCGGTATCCACCTCAGTTTAGAGACTTACGAGCAAGTGAACAGCAAGGTCATGGTGTCGGTGATAGACCGTATCGACTCCCCCTATGTCGGAGTCTGTCTCGATCCCGGTAACTGTGTGGCGGCATTAGAAAACCCTAAAGACGTAATTAACAACACTAAGCATCGAGTCACTAATCTTCACGTTAAGGATTTCCTCTTCTCCCGTCAGGCGGGGTGGGTGGGGTTCAATCTTGTTGGCTGTCCGCTGGGTACCGGGTTACTGGATTACGACTATCTAATCAAGCAGGTCAACCCGGAACCACGTGGGATTAATCAAATTATTGAACACTGGCTGCCGTGGCAAACCAATGCCGTTACAACCTGCCGGCTAGAGAATCAATGGACTCGTCATAATCTGAATTACATCCGTAATAGACTTAAACAGGAGCAATAATATGTTAACTGAATTGAAAACCATCACTTTACTGGGTGCCGGCGGTAAAATGGGCATGCGAATTTCCGACAATCTTCAGAAGAGCCAGTATCAAGTCTTCTATTGTGAAACGGCTCCGCAGGGACAACAGCGGGTAAAAGATGCAGGCAGGGAAGTGACGGATGCAGATACTTCTATTGCTATCAGTGACGTCGTTATTCTGGCGGTGCCAGATATTATTTTGCAAAAAATATCCTCTGTTATCGTACCTAAAATGAAGCCGGGTGCGATATTACTCACGCTTGATCCTGCTGCATCCTATGCCAATTTGATCGCTCAACGGGCAGATATTCTCTATGCCGTGGCCCATCCTTGTCATCCGTCGGTGTTCTTAGAACGATACACCAAAGCAGAGTATGACGATGCCTTCGGCGGCGTGGCTGCGGTTCAGTCCATTGTTGCTGCATTTGAGCAGGGAACGGCTGAGCAACGTAGCGCGTTAGAGAATATTGTGCGCCAGATGTATTCTCCTGTGGATGATGTTCATTGGATTACCGTCAAGCAGTTAGCCTATTTGGAACCGACGTTGGTCGAAACCGTGACTTGCATGGTCGGGACTTTAATGAAAGAGGCTTTAGATGAGACCGTTAAAAGCTGCGGGGTTCCTGAGGCAGCCGCAAAAGCGATTATGTACGGACATATTCAGATTGCGTTAGCCGTTGCCTTCCGCAGTACTAATCCGTTCTCTGATGCCTGTATGATCGCGATTGAGTATGGTAAAGAGAAAATTATTAAGCCTGACTGGAAAACGATTTTTGATGAAAAAGAGCTCGATTTAGTCTTAGCCAGAATGCTTAAGATTAATGCGGTTCGTCGTTAATTTTTAGTAAATCACCCTTATCCGAACGTCTTTATATTGCATAAAGACGTTCGGTTTTTTGTTCAAGTTGTGACCCTCTGGTTATATCGATAGAATACTGAATACTCAATCAGATACGCAAAGAGTGGTATTCAGATGCCCGTAACTAAAAGTCGATTAATCCAACGTAAAAAACTCTCTGATGAAGTTTTCGAACAGCTATTGAATATGATTCGGGAAGAGGATTTACAACCCGGCGACCAGATGCCGCCGGAAAGAGAACTGATGACTCTATTCGGCGTCGGGCGACCTGTGGTGCGTGAGGCTATGCAGCGCCTGTCCGGGATGGGAATGATCACCATCCGTCATGGCGAAAGAGCATGTATTGAGCGTATCGATATGCATTCAATGATTGAACAAATTGATGTTGCTGCTCGCCATATGCTCTCCAGTTCCAGTAAAAATATTGATCACTTATTAGAGGCGCGAATATTTTTCGAATCGGGTTTAGCCAGAATGGCGGCAGAAAAGGCCAATGCTATTGATTTAACCCGTTTGAAAGTCGCGCTTAAAGCCATGCATGATGCGGTTGAAAACGATGATTTTGTTATGGCCGATATGGCTTTTCACCAAGAGGTTGCCCGAATATCAGGTAATCCTATTTATTTGGCGGTATCACAAGCGGTATTTCAATGGATGTCAGATTATCGTCAGGAGATGCTCAGGTTTAAAACCCGTGAAGTCACCCTTCAGGAACATGAAAACATTTACCGTAGCATTACCGAACGCGATCCATTAGCCGCAGAAAAGGCGATGCGTGACCATCTGAATAGCGCTCTTGAAGGTAAAAATAGCTAATTTTCAGTGTTGTTGCCTGGCTTTACTGACGTACTCGGGGGCTATTTTTATGCGGTCAGGCTCGAGTTTTTGACAGACACCCTATTTAAAATACTAATTGAAATGCGGGATGGGCCGAAAAGTGTGTAATAAGATGAGTTTATTTTAAAAAAATGTTACATCCGAGATGGTCAAGGTTAATATCTCTTCGTATAATCAGCCCCGAATAGCGTATTCCTACAATGCCTTATCCAATAAAATACAAAATGATAAAACATATACATATGTGTCATATGAGGTGAACATGTCTGCTGAACGTACTCTTTCTATCCTGAAACCAAATGCGGTTGCTAAAAATGTGATTGGCTCTATCTATGCTCGCTTCGAAAATGCCGGTTTTACTATCGTCGGAGCCAAAATGTTGCATCTGACTCGTGAGCAGGCTGCCGGCTTTTATGCCGAGCATGACGGAAAACCTTTCTTTAATGGTTTACTGGATTTTATGACTTCAGGACCGGTTGTTGTTCAGGTACTTGAAGGTGAAAACGCCGTTCAGCGTTATCGCGACCTGATGGGGGCGACTAATCCGGCGAATGCATTAGCCGGCACATTGCGTGCTGATTATGCTGACAGCCTGACTGAAAATGCGGTCCATGGCTCTGATTCAGCGGCTTCAGCGGCGCGCGAAATTGCTTATTTTTTCAGTGAAGGTGAAGTTCATTCACGTATTCGCTAAGTTAAATACCAGTAAATATCATGGCCTTTTCGGGCCATGATATTTTTGTAAACTCTGAAGGCGGTTTATCTGGGCAGTAATTAAATTCGAAGGCGTAGTGATATTAAGATAGCGTTACATTTATCTTCATCTAACCAGACAATACTCAGTTATTATTGCTAGATTATGCGTCGGTATAAATATTTTTTAACTCTGATTATCTGCATAGAAACTTAGTGTTAAAAGCAGTACAATGCACCGTATGCCGTAGTTTAATGCGGTTTTTGTTAGGTATAATTTTATCATCCTTTAATTCTCTAGATTTTCTAGCGCCATAAAGTGTAACAACGAGGCCTTTATTACCATGTCCGAACATGTTTCTGCTCAATCTGAAGCCAGCATTTTAATTGCTAATCCATCAGAAAAAATTAATTTATTAGATCTTAATCGTCAGGCAATGCGTGAGTTTTTTGCTTCACTGGGTGAAAAGCCATTTCGTGCCGATCAGGTAATGAAGTGGATGTATCACTTTGGCTATGATGATTTTGAGCAAATGACGGATATAAATAAGGTCTTGCGGGCAAAGCTTCAGCAAATTGCAGAAATTCGTGCTCCGGAAGTGGTGACCGAACAGCGTTCCGCTGATGGTACCATCAAATGGGCTATTGCCGTTGGCGATCAGCAGGTTGAAACCGTTTATATCCCGGAAGAAGATCGGGCTACGCTGTGTGTATCATCGCAGGTTGGCTGTGCACTGGAATGTAAATTTTGTTCTACGGCCCAACAAGGCTTTAACCGCAATTTACGGGTTTCAGAGATTATTGGTCAGGTATGGCGCGCGGCTAAAATTATCGGTCCATCCAGACTGGCCGGACAACGCCCGATTACTAACGTTGTCATGATGGGAATGGGCGAACCGCTGCTTAACCTGACCAACGTTGTACCTGCGATGGAAATTATGCTTGATGACTTCGGCTTTGGTTTATCCAAGCGCCGGGTAACCTTATCGACCTCTGGTGTGGTTCCTGCACTGGATAAACTTGGCGATATGATCGATGTAGCATTAGCGATTTCATTGCATGCACCAAATGACCGGATTCGCGATGATATTGTGCCGATCAATCGTAAATATAATATCGAAACATTTCTCTCCTCCGTTCGCCGTTATTTGAGTAAATCAAATGCGAATCAGGGGCGTGTTACCGTTGAGTATGTGATGTTAGACCATATTAATGACGGTACTGAACATGCACATGAGTTGGCGGAGTGTCTTAAAGACACACCTTGCAAAATTAACCTGATTCCATGGAACCCGTTCCCCGGAGCCCCTTATGGGCGTAGCTCTAATAGTCGGGTTGATCGTTTTTCTAAAGTACTTATGGAATATGGTTTTACCGTTATTGTGCGTAAAACCCGAGGTGATGACATCGATGCCGCCTGTGGCCAGTTAGCCGGCGATGTTATTGATCGGACTAAGCGAACGTTAAAAAAGAAAATGAACGGTGAACCAATTGTAATAAAAGAAGTCTAAAACCTGATGCGTAACAATTAGATGCCTATCTCTTTGTCGTAGAGCGCTTCTGATAACGTATCGCCTTGGCCCGTCGTCAACAGGCAGGGAAGATAAGTCTGATGCAAAAGGTATTGCTGCCGGTATTGTTAGTCATCAGTAGTTTAGTGGGTTGTAATAGCCATTTATCAGGTGACAACGCGGTTGATAAAAGTAAGGCTGCTCAGGCGCGTCTTGCTTTAGGCATGGCCTATTTTAGCGATGGTGATATGCGTGCTGCGCGGAGCAATCTTGAACGTGCCGTAAGTTATGCGCCAAAAGATTACCGAACACAGTTGGGCATGGCGATATATCAGCAGAGCATCGGTGAGAATGATTTTGCCGAGAGCCGTTTCCAACAGGCTTTAGCGTTAGCGCCAGATAATGGCGACGTAATGAATAATTACGGTGTCTTTCTCTGTAGCTTAGGGCAGTATGAATCAGCCTTAGCCTATTTTGATGATGCCGTTAAATTACAAAATTCCGAAAAAATAGCCGATAGCTTTGAGAATTCAGGCTATTGTTTGTTAAAGGCCGGGCAGTTTGAACGGGCAACCGAGACACTGAGCCGGGCATTAAAGCAAGATCCACAAAAAGGGGCGCGCTTGTTAAGAACAGCAACTGAATATTATCAGCGTGATCAACGCGCGGAGGCGATGGCTTTGTTAAACAGCTACCAAGATACCTTGCCGGACAGCGCCGAAAGTTTATGGATGCAGATTCAATTTGCTGCGTTAGAAAGTCGTTTAAATGACGTACAACGTTATGGTCAACTACTAGCGCAAGATTTTTCACAGTCAAAACAATACCAATTATTCCTAGCTCATGAATATTGATGCACCTAAAGAACTAACCCCGCTGGCTGAAATCGGGCGCCGACTCGGCGAAGCCAGAGAATCATTAAATCTCAGTCAACAAGTCGTGGCTGAACAACTGCGTTTAAAGGTTACTACGGTTCGTGAGCTTGAAGAGGGATTGAATCCTTTGGGCTTAGCTCCGACGTTCATTCGCGGTTATATCCGTTCTTATGCCAAATTGGTTCAGGTTCCTGAAGAAGAACTGATTGCACTATTACCCAGCGTTCTTGGTGATAAGAATATTGTTGAATCCAACCGGATTAAAGGATTTACGCTAGGAAAACCGCGTAAGAAACTCGACCGCTGGTTAATGATGTTCACCTGGATGATACTGTTTGTGGTTCTGGGGCTGACTGGCGCATGGTGGTGGGAGAACCACAAAGCTCAACAAAATGAGATGACATCCGCTTCAGAGCAAAACCAGATTGCTATTCCGGCTCAGCAGCAACAGCCAGAAACTACCGGGCAGCCTACCGGTAGCGATCCTGCTCCAGGCACATCGCCAACTCAAAACGTTTCACCTACCAATAACACATCGTCAAATGCCGTTCAGGGAACGCCAACGCTGGAACAGGCTGTTGCGGCTCAAATTGCAGAGAATGAAGCCTCTAGCGGCAGAGAAACTGCGGTAATGGCCACTGACTCGAATGACATTAATATGACATTCACGGCGGACTGTTGGGTTGAGGTTATCGACGCCAGAGGTAAAAATCTCTATAGCGGACTGCAACGCAAAGGTGGCAAAATGTCACTGACCGGGCAGGCACCTTACCGCGTTAAGCTAGGTGCCCCAGCCGGAGTTGATATTGTGTATAAAGGCAAACAAGTAGATTTGACTCAGTATAAAAATGCGAATCGGACTGCTCGCCTGACGTTAGCGGCTGAATAAAGTGAACAATCTCTATTCTGCCGTGATTGTTATTGTGGAGTTTTTATAATGCATAGCGAAACGCCGATAGTTCGTCGTCAATCAAAACGTATTTATGTCGGTAATGTACCTATCGGTGATGGCGCGCCTATTGCCGTTCAATCAATGACCAACACTAAAACCACTGATGTTGATGCAACGGTTAAGCAGATTGAAGCTCTGCAACGCGTTGGGGTTGATATTGTGCGGGTTTCTGTTCCGACAATGGAAGCGGCTGAGTCATTTAAACTTATTAAGCAGCGTGTCTCCGTACCTTTAGTCGCCGATATTCATTTTGACTATCGTATTGCGTTACAGGTTGCTGAATACGGCGTGGATTGTTTACGTATCAATCCCGGCAATATCGGCCGAGAAGATCGTATTCGGGCGGTTGTTGAATGTGCCCGAGATAAAAATATTCCAATTCGGATTGGTATCAATGGCGGCTCGCTGGAAAAAGATATCCAGGAGAAATACGGTGAACCTACGCCGGAAGCTTTAGTGGAGTCAGCGCTGCGCCACGTAGAGATTCTTGACCGCCTGAATTTTGATAATTTCAAAGTGAGCGTTAAAGCCTCGGATGTGTTTCTTGCCGTCCAGTCTTATCGTTTACTCGCTAAACAAATTATCCAGCCTTTACATCTGGGTATCACTGAGGCCGGCGGGGCACGAAGTGGTTCGGTTAAATCGGCTATCGGTTTAGGCATGCTGCTGGCAGAAGGTATCGGTGATACATTACGTATCTCACTGGCTGCAGATCCGGTAGAGGAAGTGAAGGTTGGCTTTGATATTTTAAAAGCGTTACGTATTCGTTCCCGTGGTATCAACTTTATTGCCTGCCCGACCTGTTCCCGCCAAGAGTTTGACGTTATTGGCACTGTGAATGCGCTGGAACAGCGTCTTGAAGATATTATTACTCCAATGGATGTTTCCATTATTGGCTGTGTTGTTAACGGGCCGGGAGAGGCATTGGTTTCTGATATCGGCGTCACCGGTGGCCATAATAAGAGTGGCTTTTATGAAGACGGTGAAAGGCAAAGAGAACGTTTTGATAACGATAAAATGATCGATCAGCTAGAGGCTAAAATTCGCGCCCGAGCGTCAATGATGGATCAATCGAAGCGTATCGATATCACTCAGGAATAATGTTAAATCTCAGTAATATTGAACGCTGAGAGTAAAAAAGACTTATTATGGCGGTATTACTGTGTAACAACTGCCTGTTTACGTTGATGTCGAGTGTGTATAGCTCCTATAATCAGCAAAATTTTAAAGATATAGAGAATTGACGTGTCAAAGAAAATTCAATCTGTACGTGGCATGAATGATTACCTGCCAAAAGATACGGGAATATGGCAACGAGTAGAAGAAATCATCAAGCGTGTCGTAGAGTCTTATGGATATAGTGAGATCCGTACGCCAGTTCTTGAACAAACGCCATTATTTAAGCGAGCCATTGGTGAAGTTACTGATGTTGTAGAGAAAGAAATGTATACCTTTAACGATCGTGAACGCGATGGTGAAGAGGTGACATCACTCACTATGCGCCCGGAAGGTACCGCTGGTTGCGTTCGCGCCGGAATTGAGCGTGGTCTTCTTTATAATCAAGAACAACGTCTTTGGTACTTAGGACCCATGTTCCGCCATGAGCGCCCGCAGAAAGGCCGGTATCGCCAATTTCATCAAATGGGTGTCGAAGTGTTTGGTCTACAGGGACCGGATATTGATGCCGAACTGATTATGCTGACTGCACGCTGGTGGCGTGAGTTGGGTATTGCAGAGCATGTGACTTTAGAGCTGAATTCTATCGGTTCACTCGATGCCAGAGCAAAATACAAAGAGGCATTAACCGCCTATTTGGAACAGTATAAAGATAAACTGGACGAAGACTGTAAGCGCCGGATGTATACCAATCCGCTGCGGGTACTTGATTCTAAAAATCCAGATGTTCAGATATTACTTAACGATGCTCCAACGCTTCCTGATTATTTGGATGAAGAGTCAAAAGCTCACTTTGCGGGCCTGTGCAAGTTTTTAGACAGTGCGGGTATCGGATATAAGATTAACCCACGTTTAGTCCGCGGCTTGGACTATTATAACCGGACTGTATTTGAATGGGTAACGACCAGCTTAGGTGCGCAGGGCACTGTTTGTGCTGGTGGTCGTTATGATGGGCTGGTTGAGCAACTTGGCGGTCATCCTACTTCAGGCGTAGGATTTGCGATGGGGCTTGAGCGCTTAGTGCTATTAGTTCAGGCGGTTAATCCAGATTTTCAGGCAGATAAGATCGTTGATGTTTACCTGATTTCATCAGGTGAAGGAACCCAGATAGCAGCAATGCAACTGGCAGAAAACCTGCGAGATACCTTGCCTAAGTTACGTTTGATGACTAATTACGGCGGTGGGAACTTTAAGAAGCAATTTTCCCGTGCTGATAAGTGGGGTGCAAACATCGCATTAGTCATGGGTGAAAATGAAGTTGCTGCGGGTCAGGTTGTAGTAAAAGACCTACGTAATGGTGAACAACAGACGCTGGCTCAAGCTGAAGCAGCCACGTATTTAGCAACATTGATCGGTTAATTTGAGAGGGACACCGTGGAAATCTATAATAATGAAGACGAACAGCTAGATGCGGTGCGCAGCTTTTTCCGTGATAACGGAAAAGCGATGGTTGTCGGGGTTGTATTAGGTATTGGTGCTTTATTTGGCTGGCGCTATTGGCAGTCTCATGAGCAGCAGACATCTGCCGTTATATCAATGTCTTTCGATCAGGCTATTGTGCACAGTGATAACACGGCTAATCTTGAAGCTTTCATTCAAGCTAATGACAACACCTATGGTGTTTTTGCTGCGATGAAGATGGCTCAGGAAGCTGTTGATAAAGGCGATTTTGCTAAAGCGAAACAGCAGTTGTTATGGGCCCAGAGCCACACTAAAGACGACAACTTGTTGCCAACGATCAATCTGCGTTTAGCGCGTATTCAACTGCAAGAAAAGCAGTATGATGAGGCACTAAAAACGCTGGATAGCGTACAAAAAGGTGGTTGGTTCGCTCAGGCGCAGGCCATTCGTGGCGACGTGCTGGCAGAAAAAGGTGATATCAAAGGGGCTCGAGAAGCTTATAGCCAAGCCTCTGAAGCCGATCCTTCACCGGTACTGAAAGAATTACTGCGTATAAAACTGAATAATCTGGCCGCTTAAGGGGACTTGAATGAAATTACGTAGGATTTTTTGCGTAGGATTGCTTTCTGTAACGATGCTGAGTGGCTGTTCGCTGTTTGGTGGTGAAGAAGACGTAGTGAAGATGTCTCCGCTGCCGAAAGTTGATAACCAATTTTCTCCGAATAAAGTTTGGAGTACTTCGGTTGGTAGTGGTATCGGTGAATATTATTCTCATTTACGCCCAAGCTGGCAAGATGGCCGTATTTATGCGGCAGATCGTGACGGCATGGTTAAAGCGATGGATGCAGATACCGGTAAGCAAATTTGGAAAACCAACGTTGTTGAGAAAAACTATTTCTTTTCTTCAACGAAATCAGCCATGTTATCCGGCGGTGTAACCGCAGCGGGTAACCATGTCTACGTTGGCAGTGAAAATGCGATCGTTTATGCGTTAAACAAAGATGATGGTTCTATCGCGTGGAAAACGACCGTTGCCGGTGAAGCAATGTCTCGCCCGGTTGTTGACGGTGGCTTAGTGCTAATTCATACCACTAACGGCATGCTACAGGGCTTAAATGTAGAAGACGGCTCTATCAAGTGGACGGCTAACTTAGATATGCCACTGCTTTCTCTGCGCGGTGAATCAGCCCCTGCAACTGCACATGGTGCAGCAGTAGTTGGTGGTGATAATGGCCGTGTGAATGCTGTTCTGCTAGACCAAGGCCAATTAATCTGGCAGCAAAGAATTTCTCAGCCAAGCGGCGCGACTGAAATAGATCGCCTATCTGATGTTGATAGTACACCGATCATTTTAGATAACGTTATTTATGCCATTGGTTATAACGGTAGTTTTACCGCGTTAGATCTGCGTTCAGGCCAGATTTTATGGAAAAGAGATATGGGGTCAGTCAACGACTTCTTTATTGATTCCGGCAAGATCTATCTGGTCGATCAAAACGATCGCGTAGTCGCATTAGATATTAACGGTGGCGCCATTCTGTGGACTCAGAGCGATCTGTTACACCGCGGATTAACGGCTCCGGTTATTTTTAATGGCTACGTCGTTGTTGGTGATGCCGAGGGCTACTTACACTGGATGGACAGCGCAAGCGGTTATTTTGTTGCTCAGCACAAGGTTGATGGCGATGGTTTCTTATCATCCCCAATCGTAGCGGGTGACAGACTGGTAATTCAGGCTCGCGGTGGTTACGTTTATTCTTTCACCCGCTAAGGCTTTAGTTTATCAGGCGAACATAATGATTTAGTTTTCAACTATGTTCGTTTAAAACGGCTCCTGACATCAGGGGCCGTTTCGTCTTATATAAAGCTGATTATAAAAACTCGATATTCAGCATAAAATCATAGAGTTATAAAAGAAAGAGGCTTCAACAATGATACCTGTTATCGCGCTGGTCGGGCGTCCGAACGTGGGTAAGTCCACGCTATTTAACCGCTTGACGCGTACTCGTGATGCATTGGTTGCTGATTTTCCAGGGCTAACCCGCGATCGTAAGTACGGCAGAGCTGAAGCTGCCGGACATGAATTTATTGTTATTGATACCGGTGGTATCGATGGCACGGAAGATGGCGTTGAAACTCGTATGGCCGGGCAGTCCTTGCTGGCCATCGAAGAAGCAGACGTTGTGTTATTTATGGTCGATGCTCGTGCCGGATTAATGGCCGCAGACCAAGGTATTGCACAACATCTTCGCATGCGTGAAAAGGCGACGTTCTTAGTCGCTAATAAAACGGATGGCCTGGATCCGGATACCGCGGTTGCTGATTTCTATTCATTAGGTTTGGGTGAGGTTCACCCGATCGCTGCGTCTCACGGACGTGGTGTAACCTCGCTGATTGAACAAGTATTAGGCCCGGCTATTGAAGAAGAAATCGATGAAGATGCCGACGATGCTTGGGGTGATGAGGCTGAAGAAGAGCTGCCGGATGAAGATGCCGTCGAAGACACTTCTTATTTAGAAAATTTACCGATTAAGCTGGCGATTGTCGGGCGCCCTAACGTGGGCAAGTCAACGCTGACCAACCGTATATTAGGGGAAGACCGGGTTGTTGTTTATGACATGCCGGGTACCACGCGGGATAGTATCTATATCCCGATGCAACGAGATGAACGTGAGTACATACTTATTGATACTGCCGGCGTACGTAAGCGTGCGCGGGTAACTGAAACCGTTGAGAAGTTCTCCGTGATTAAAACGCTACAGGCGATTGAAGATGCCAACGTAGTGCTACTGGTAATCGATGCCCGTGAAGGTATTTCCGATCAGGATTTATCTCTGTTAGGTTTTATTCTGAATAGTGGGCGCTCACTGGTAATTGCCGTGAACAAATGGGACGGGCTAAGCCAGGAAATTAAAGAGCAGGTTAAAGAAGCGCTGGACCTGCGTCTGGGCTTTGTCGATTTTGCCCGGGTGCACTTTATTTCTGCTCTGCACGGCAGCGGTGTCGGTAACCTGTTTGAATCAGTTCAGGAAGCCTATCGCTGTGCAACTCATCGTGTAAGCACGTCAATGCTGACCAGAATCATGCAAATGGCGCAGGACGATCACCAGCCACCGCTGGTTCGCGGCCGTCGGGTTAAGCTGAAATACGCCCATGCCGGTGGTTATAATCCGCCGATAGTGGTTATTCACGGTAATCAGGTAAAAGATTTACCAGACTCTTACAAGCGTTACCTGATGAACTATTTCCGCCGTTCATTAGAAGTAATGGGAACACCGATTCGTATTCAGTTTAAGGAAGGGGATAACCCGTTCTCTGGCCGAAGCAATCAACTGACCCAAAGCCAGCAGCGTAAACGTAAGCGTCTGATGCAGCACATTAAGGGCCGGAAATAAGGTTACCTTAGACTTAAAAATAAGAAGGGCGCCTATTGGCGCCCTTCTTGTTCGCTATCTAAGCTTAAGCCACCGCCGGTTTATGGTCGGTAAAATCATCTTGTTGAACATCATCCTGACTTTCATCCTGAGTTTCATCTTGCTCTTCAGATTCAGCAGAGGATGACATCGATTCATCTTTACGTAATGAATCGACGAGCTCTGAAACCTGATCGTCAGCAACCCCCAAGACTTTCAGCGCTTCGGCACCAATATGTAAGCTACTTTCTAAGGTTTCAACTACCACCCAGTTAGCGCCGGCCTCAATTAATTTATCTTTCAGTTCAAGGTCTAAAACCCGGGCTAATATTTTTAGCATCGGGTAAAGCGTTCGCAGGGTAGAAACTGCTCGCAGAGCGCTGGCACTGTGATCGATAGAAACAATCACCATCTGAGCTTGCTCAACCCCAATCACATTGAGTAGTTTAGGATCGGTAATATCGCCAAAGTAAGCCGGAATTCCTGCTTTTTGGGCCTTTTTCACCACTTCTGGATTCTTTTCAATCACGATATGCGGAATCGCAGAGTCTTGCAGCATTTGAGCCAGAACATAGCCGGTATCACCATAACCAGCTACCAACACTTTGGCACTGTGGGCCATATCTTGCGGAGTCAGCGTCGGGTCAATATCAGACTTGGCGTTTCTTTTCGTCAGGTTGCAGCCGAAGGCATACAGGCTTGGCGTAAAGGCCATGCTGACAGAGATAACGCCGATACCCATAATAAATGTCGCGTCATCGATCACGCCGAAGGCCTTAGCGACGCCAAATAATACAAAGCCAAACTCACCACCCTGACACAACAGGAAGGCAATTTTCGTTGAGGCTTCTTTTGATGCACCAAATAGCAACGATAGTATAAACAGCACGGCTATTTTAATTGCCAGCACAACGGTCACGTGCATGGCAAACAGGAACGGAGTCTGTGCCAAGGTGACAAAATCGATAGACATGCCCACCGAAATAAAGAAGATACTCATCAACAGGCTTTTTGCTGACTCGACGCTGGCATGAATCTGAAAGCCGTATTTAGACGTTGAAAGCATCATGCCCATAATAAAGGCACCAAGGGCCATCGATAGCCCAAAGTGGTCCATTACGTAGGCAGCAAGCATAACGGCAAACATCACAAACAGGGCAAAACTTTCACGATAGCCATTTTTTGCCATGCGGTTTAATACCCACGGCACCACGATACGGCCAAAGGCAATAACTAATAAAAGCGCCCCGATAACCGAAATAGTCTGCATCCACATCGGTGAGTCATCGGGTAAAACGGCAATCTTATCGGAAAGCAGAGGGACTAAAGCCAGCAGCGGCACAATAGCCAGATCCTGCATAAGCAAGATAGCAAAACCAATTTTGCCGTGTTCACTGGAGAATTCGTTATGTTCCTGAAGTATTTGAATAACAAACGCGGTAGAGGATAGTGCTAAGGTTAACCCGATGATAATCGCGGCATTCACATTGCTACTGAACAGGTAGAAATAACCGCCAATGGCGGCACCGCTGAGTAATATCTGCCAGGAACCCAGACCAAATACCACTTTACGCATGGCCCAAAGCCGCTTGGGCTGCATTTCCAGACCAATGATAAAGAGTAACAGTACAATACCAAATTCAGAGAAATGAAGTATCTGGCCAACGTGCTCCTTCAGGATAACCTGGCCGGGAGTATGAGGGCCAATAATCACACCGGTAATGAGTAAACCAAGAATGGAGCCTAATCCGACTTTTTTAGACAGAGTAACGGCAATGGCGGCAACAAAGAGAATAATAACTAATAGCAGAAGAAGATCATTCATGGTGGGATCTTCCTTCACTAAGTTGAGAGAGGATTCTTATGTTTAGTCGGCGCCTTATCATTAAGTTACAGTCCTTTTTCGTCTTCTACTTCTTGTTTATGCAGTCACTTCACCCGAATATTTAGAACAAAGCATGATTATCTACAGTTGAGTGGATATTATACTCAATATGGCCCCATTGGTGCAGGGTGTTTTAATTATTAATCATTACTCGGCTTTCTGCCTACCAGAATAATTATCAGTTGGTATAATCATTGAAACGAAATAGTAATATGACGTTGATTTGATTATGTTCGAATGATAATAATTGGGATTATAATCAATTGTGGTTAACAACCGCGTTTTTCTAAGAGTTTAGATTGTTATTCTTTGATAGATAAGCAGAATATTGCCTAACTAACCATTTTATTATTTTGCTAAAACGGGTGTAACTGGAAATGATGTCATGGGAAGCATGGAACTTTGCATTTAACGTTACCGTGCCTAATTTACTGATGTTGCTTATGGGCATCTTTCTACGTCGTTTCCGTCTGATTGATGATAACTTTTGCGACTCTGCCAGTCGGCTGGTATTTAATCTGGCCTTACCCTGCACGCTATTCTTTAGCATTGCTACCAATCATGGCGACCTCCAGCAACATATACCTATTATTATTTATGGGGCAGTTGGAACGATTGTTACATACCTGATGCTTGAACTTATTGCACCGCTTTTGGTTAAAGACCCCAGAGAGCGCGGTATTTTTGTTCAGGGCGGCTTTCGTGGTAATGCCGCGATATTAGGCGTGGCGTATTGTGCAATGGCCTTTGGGAGTGAAGGCGTTGCTATTGCCTCATTTTATATCATTGTTACGGTGATTCTGTTTAATGTCTTATCCGTTATCACCTTGACCCGGTCTTTATCTTCCGGCAGAGGCGGGGCCCCCGGTTTTTTAAGTATGCTGCGCGGTATTGTTACTAATCCCCTGATCATCGGTATTTTATTCGGCTTACCTTTCTCCCTTTTTTCTATATCGATGCCGGAATTTGTTGTTAACACGGGTAAATATATCTCAGGTATTGCTCTGCCGTTGGCCCTGTTGTGTACGGGTGCCAGCCTTGATTTTCGTGCTATGTTCAGAGCGTCTAACGTGGCGGTTTTATCTTGTATTGCCCGAATTATAGTGGTTCCCGGCGTGCTGTTTTTGGGTGCCTGGCTGTATGGTTTTCGTGGCGTTCCGCTGGGGGTAATATTTTTGCTGACGGCTACGCCAACCGCGTCTGCCAGTTATATTATGACCCGTGCAATGGGGGGGAACTCTACGCTGGCCGCCAATATTATTGCCTTAACAACCTTGGGATCATTTTTTACCACCGCTTTCGGTCTGCTGTTTTTCCGCGCTGCCGGACTATTTTGACGGGAGAATCAAATGGACGTATTTTGTCCACAATGTCACCAGACGTTGTTATGGCAGCAGGGTAATATTTATCATTGTGCAACCTGTGATAAAGGCTATCTACAAGTAGCTCCATGCCCGGAGTGCAACAAGCCACTAGAAAAAATGCAGGCCTGTGGTGCAGTTGATTACTTTTGTCAGCACGGGCACGGGCTGGTATCAAAGAAAAGGCTTCACTTTATCTATGTTGAACAAGAATAATTGATTATCAGCATGATGAATTTAAGGCCGGCCAAACGGTTTTACCGGCGATGGCATGGTTAGTCCCTACAATATATTCAGGATCATAAAACGCTTATATGGATAATTCTTCGTTTTCCCAAGACCCTTCAGTAACCGCCCAGTTTTGCTCTGCCGGCGTTGACCTTAGTGGATTAATGCAGGTACTGAGTAAACATCTTTATTCTACGCCCATGGTGGCTTTGCGCGAGCTGGTACAGAATGCACATGACTCCATTATTCGTCGTCGCCTTGAGCATGCCGGCCAGCCTGATACCGGGCGCATTCAGGTTATTGGCGATGCTAAAAATGGCCTGATTCGTATTATTGATAATGGCGCCGGGCTGACTGAAGATGAAATTCATGCTTATTTAGCAACGGTCGGGGTTGGCTATACCCGTACATTACGTCAGCAAGATAATGACACCGGATTGATCGGGATGTTCGGGCTGGGTTTCTTGTCTGCCTTTGTGCTGGCAAAACAGGTAATGGTAACCACCACATCCTATCAAAACCCGCAGCAAGGTTGGCGTTATCGCTCAGCGAACGGTGAGAAATACTCTACCGAGCCGGTGAACTGCCGTGAGATCGGGACTGAGGTTACGCTGCTATTACGTGATGAATTTAGCCATCTGGCTAATGAAAAAGTGCTGAACGATATCCTGAGCCGTTATTGTGTTCTATTACGTGAACCGATCTTTATTGGCCAAAATTTAACTCCGGTTAATCCGGATATGCCGCCATGGCGCAGGGATGGCGATATTGCTGTGCATCCTATTCAGGATCGGCGGTTACGCATTGAGTTTGCCGCCCGGTTTGAACAAAACTTCGAACCTATTTGCACCGTACCTGTTGTTCCGGATGGAAAAAGCGATGCCATTGGTATGCTTTGGGTGCAGGATGGCTCGACTTACGGTACCAGTGATAATCGCAACCTGTCTATTTTTCTGCG
>POVV01000517.1_pt1 | contig 23749 bp, 20 predicted proteins | sample 1560271 | NCBI WGS metagenome assembly POVV01 (sample SAMN08337232, study PRJNA429181) | Bioreactor metagenome, whole genome shotgun sequencing project. | biome: cows' rumen and soil; feature: anaerobic; isolation source: anaerobic chemostat enrichment culture, galacturonate as sole carbon... | reverse complement strand
CCGGAGGTGAAAAGCAGCTGGTCTGCCTTAATTATTACACCAACGAGGAAATTACCATTCCTATGGATGATCAGTTATCTGCAAAGGAAAATGCTCAGAAATATTTCGATAAATACAATAAGTTAAAACGCACCTTTGAAGCTGTAACAGATCAGATTGCAGAAACCAAACGGGAAATCGATCATCTGGAATCTGTTAGTACTGCTTTGGACATCGCCTTAATGGAGGAGGATCTTGTACAGATCAAAGAAGAATTGATGGAGTACGGATACATTAAGCACCGTCGATCCGGCGACAAAAAACCCAAGATCACAAGCAGGCCCTTCCACTACCTTTCTTCTGACGGATTCCATATTTATGTTGGGAAGAATAATTACCAGAATGAAGAGCTGACTTTTAAAGTGGCAAGCGGCAATGACTGGTGGTTCCATGCAAAAGGAATCCCAGGCTCCCATGTGATCGTAAAATCCGAAGGAAAAGAGCTTCCCGACCGGGCATTTGAAGAAGCCGGAGCATTAGCCGCCTACTATTCCAAGGGTCGTGAAAATGATAAGGTGGAAATTGATTATGTGCAGAAAAAGCAGATTAAAAAGGTGGCCGGAGCGGCGCCTGGCTTTGTTATCTACCATACCAATTATTCCATGGTCGCTGAGCCAAAGATTCTTTTGGAAGAATGTAAGTAAATCCATTCCGGAAGGTTCGTAATCGTTTATTGAGCCTACGAAGGGAAGGAAAATATATATTAACAATATTGAAATAAAAATAAGCAGGTATCGCGGAAGAACATTATGTTCTTTCACGTTACCTGCTTTTATTAACATTCCGCCTGTTACTTACTCTTGTCAAATATCAATACACTCCATCTCTACCATAGCTCTTCTTTCCGGTACGGTCGTTATTACATCTATATAATATTCATCTGGAATGATCTTTCTCTTTCTATGCTTTGACTTGATATTCTTTTGCACAGAAGCATCTGCTAAATTCTTTTCCAATTTTAGAATTTTACGAAATAAGTTTTCTCTCATCCGCTTTTACTCCTATCTTAGTCATCCAGTTTACAGGAAAAGTCCGGCAGACTTCATTAAAATAAATCAGCCTAAGCAGCACCAGCCAAATTTTAATACATTGACTAACTGCCCTTTGAAATCAATTCAAAGGGCAGCAATTAGTTAACCTTATTCTACTGAGTATCCATAAAACTTCTGAATGAGACAAATTTCATATATTTTACTTTATATGTCTATTGGGTTCTTAACCAATTCAGTCAGAAGTTTCCCCCTTGTCACTACAGTATTAATACTATACACATTCCAACTAGTTGGATCAGAAAATTTTACAACAAATTAATATATGTATTATTTTCTCTGGCATAGAGGCGCTTTTTCTTTCTATAATGACATAATATCATTATATTACTCATACCGGACTTTCAAATCTCCTGCACATTGCACGAGAAATGCTTGCCTTCTTTGCAGAAAATAACATTAGCCTTTTACTTCCTTACAGTCATTTTCATACTTCTTTAAGACCTCTTTAGGAATCTCTCTTTCATACATTGTTGCCGGAATGCTTCTTCCAATTGAATCAAGAGAAACCTTCACCAATGCCTTCTGTAATCCCTCTACAATTTTTTCTTTCATGTCTTTATTCTCCTTTCACATCTGTATTATTTACAGGAAGTAATGTTAATACTTCCAAAGTAACCGGGTATACAAATAACTCTCGTAAATTACTATTTAGAATTGCAATTATTGTAAATAATGATAAAATTAACATAGACATTAACTTCTTCTTAAATTTTGACGAAGTAGTAAAATGATTTATGTTTTTACCTTTTGGTGCAAAACAAAACATTACTATCATGCTTATAATATAAATTAAAATTACATTAGGTATTTCAAGCTTTATGATTGTGCTCCCGATCAGTGACAATCCCCAGATCAGCAACATACCTAAGCTGCAGCCAACATTGGTTTTAGCGTGTATTCCGCCTGCTTGCAGACGTAAGGCACAGAAGGAAAATAATATAATAAAGGTTTCAAAACCTTTTCCTAAAAATATCCCTAATATTTGAAGAAAAAGTAACTTGATTATATTATCTAAAATCAGTTCAAAACCATATTGGATTGCAATATTATCTTCTTCAGTTCTCGGATTGATTTTATTCAGTAAGCTACAGAGAACGACCGAAAACCTTGTTATAATCATCTTATCACCACCAGACACTGCCATTTTAGCACAAATATCTACATGTAAATATTTTCGTAATTTTCGTTGTATTTTTCTTCCTAAGCGTAAATTCCCCAGTATTTTAACACAATATCGCTTTACATTTTCCTATATGAATTGTAGAATATTAGTACCTACAAAAAGAGGTGGCACAATATGACTTACTTTATATATTCACTAACAGGAAGTTTATGCAGTTATTTTTCTTGCGTTCACCTTCTACCAAATAGATTCTCTGCAGCAAAGAAAAGTATTATATTTTTATACACATTTGCTACAGTTTACTTTTTTAATAAATCTTTTGGTCAGATAAGTACTCTAGTAACTTATGGAGGAATATTACTTATCACTTTTTATTTTTCAAAATTTGACTTTTTTAGTTTATCCTGTAACTTATTTGGTTACCTATATTCTGTTACTTTTAATTATATATTCATGTGGCTTGCCGGCACATTATTAAACATGGATATGCTGGAACTTCTAGCTCATAGTGGATTAACAATTGCATTTTCTTGTATTTATTGCTTATTTTGCGGATCAACAACAAAAATGCTGGGCTGGTATTTACATAACAAATTAAATATAGCGAAATATTTAACTAACCAGCATTTGCTGAAAGCCATCTTTCTTGATCTTTTTCTGTTGGTGTTCTTTTATATTTTTAACTTCTCCTATGGAGAACACCTTGGCTATAATTACGGAGTCATTGCAGCCAACGGAATTATTTTTCTACTGTTATTCGCGATCACGGTACTACTCATGTATTCAGTCTATAAGATCACCATGAGTGAACAAGCCTATAAACACCGCATGGCACAGTTTGAAAATCTCCGCACTTATACAGATCGCCTTGAAAACTCATATGCAGTTATGCGTAAATTCAAACATGATTATATGAATATACTTATTACCATGTCTGGATTTATAAAAGAAAATGACATGAATGGATTAAAGGATTATTACGAAGATAGAATTCTCCCAATCAGCCGTGCATTTACAGAGTCAGATACCAAACTAGGAGCTCTCTCTAATATAAAAAACACTGCTCTAAAAAGTCTGCTCTCTTCCAAATTCGTTTATATGATGGAGGTAGGTATCAAAACTGAAATTGAACTGACTGAACCTATCGATGATTTAAACATGGATTGTCTGGACTTATCTCGAATCTTAGGTATATTTTTAGATAATGCCCTGGAAGCCGCTATAGAAACAAAAGAAAAAGAAGTGCGTTTCTGCATGTTTTATAAAGAGAAGGATCTCCATCTCATCATTCAAAACACCGCGCTTCCTCCTGCTTATGCTATATCAGAGCTTCGCAGCCATGAAATTTCAACAAAAAGTGAGAATAGAGGTATCGGTCTTTTTAACGTAGATATGATTTTAAAAAATTATGAAAATACCATTTGGAACACTACATATGAAGAACCTAATTTTACACAAGAACTAATCCTAATGCGTAACAATTAATAGGGAGTACAAAAATGATCCACATATATCTTTGCGAAGATGATAATATGCAATTAAGTCGCTGGATAAACATCATAGAAAAATATCTGATAATGAACCCTACAGAATCCAGGCTTTATTGTGCAACCTCAAACCCGGAAGAACTGCTTTCCATGCGAAAGCGCTCCAATACTACCGGACTTTATTTTCTGGATATTGACTTGCAGTCAAATAAAAATGGAATTGAACTGGCTCAGGAAATACGCAAATATGATCCTAGGGGATATGTTGTCTTTATAACTACTCACAGTGAAATGGCTATTCTTACCTTCCGCTATAAGGTAGAAGCAATGGACTTCATTACAAAAGATGAAACAGAAACCTTACCAGATCAGATTTGTTCCTGCATACAAAATGCGGAAAGAAATTATAAGACTCAGCTGGATTCCTCCAATCGTCTTTTATCCATAAAGCTGGATAAGGATTCACTGGTTCTGGATCAAAATGACATTGTAGCAATTACGACCAGCGACGATTCCCACAAAATCATCGTTCATACAAAAACCGGGATACGTCAGATCTCAGGCTCATTAAAAGAATTACATGCAACTTTGAATTCTGATTTCTGTCAATGCAACCGTTCCACCATCATAAATATGAAACATGTATTAAAGTATTCCAGGGAAAATGCCTTACTTCACATGAATAATAAAGAAACCTATTCCGTATCTATTCGTATGATGGGAAAAGTTCAGAAAGCTTTAAATGACATACATGTTAAATAATTGCGCTGGGCAATTGCAGCACAGTTAAAAACAGCAGCCCCTGTCATTCCTTTAGAGAATGCTTTTGGAGCTGCTGCTTTTAATTTATGATCGCTAAATAAAGCCTACCACCATTTAATTAAATCCGTCACTTTATTTCGTAATTCTACAAAGTCCTTAGAAGCAATATCCCTCGGCCTTGGCAGATCATTTTTTATCTCTGTTTTTATCGTTGTAGGCTTATTGGTAAGAACAAGAATCCTTTCCCCTAAATAAACTGCCTCTTCGATATTGTGGGTAATGAAAATAACAGTTGTCCCGTTTCGTTTCCACAAGCTTAACAGCTCATCCTCCAGCTTAAACCTCAGTTCAATATCCAGCTGCCCATAGGGTTCATCCATTAACAATAACTCCGGCTCTGTAGCAAATGCTCTGGCGATGACTACCCGCTGGAGCATACTTGCGGAAAGCTGGTCAGGATAGTATTTACGGTATTTCGTCAGTCCTACCACCTCTAAATACTCCTCTACCTTCTGATCCGCCAACTCTTTTGAAGTATGCTTAATGTCCAGACCAAACCGGATATTTTCCTCTACCGTCAGCCATGGCATGGTTGAATACTCCTGAAAAATATATGCAATGCTGTGCTTTTTTAAATCTACAGGCTCATTGTTAATTAATATCTCCCCTTTTGTAGGCTGGTAAAGCTTGGTAAGGCTGTTTAAAAATGTTGTCTTGCCGCAGCCGGTAGGCCCTACGATACAAAGGAATTCTCCTTTTTTCACGTCAAAGGATATGTCATCCAGAACAAGAAGCTGGTCGAACTGTTTTGTCAGATTCATTACCTTTACTTTTGTTTCTCTTTTATCTTCCATAAACTCCTCCTTTACAGCGATTTGTCCATATTTTCAGTTATCTCCTGCCGTAAACGTAGGAATTCAGCGTCAACATAACTTCTGGGATGTGGCAGATCAATCTTATATTCTTTCTTAATGGCAGAAGGACAATTGGTCATCAGTATGATCCGGTCTGCCAGAAACAACGCTTCCTCAATGTTATTGGTAACGAAAATTACCGTTCTCTTTTCTTTCTGCCAGATTCTCTGAAGCTCTTCCTCCATCATATATCTGGTCTGGGCATCTAAATGGCCGAAAGGTTCATCCATCAGCAAAATATCAGGATTATTGCTGTAAGCTCTTGCAATTCCGACTCTCTGTCTCATTCCGCCTGATAACTGGGACGGATAACTTTTTTCAAACCCTTTTAAACCTACCAGTTCAATATAATGATCTGCAATCTTTTTTATCTCCTCTTTCTTAAATCCACGGACCTTGGGCCCAAATTCCACATTTCCCATGACTGTAAGCCATGGAAATAATGCTGTTTTCTGATAAACAACTCCTCGTTTTGGAGCAGGGGCAGTCACTTTTTTTCCGTGATCCAACACATCTCCGGAGGTGGCCGGCTCTAATCCTGCCAAAATGTTAAGCATAGTGGTTTTTCCGCATTGTCCCGGTCCAAACAACACCAAAAATTCATTTTCCTTAACAGAAAAGTCAATGTCCTTTAATACCAGGTTCTTGCCTGTGCCGTCAAAGCTGTCAAACTCCTTGGAGACGTGACTGCACTGAAGCACTCCTGTTAAAGTCCCTGCTGCTGATTCCATATGCATAACCTCCCTTCCAGCTTTGCCATGGCTGTAGCCAGAATATATCCAACAAGGCCGATTGCCAGCATTCCAACCATAATCTGAACGGTATTTCCATTGGTCATTCCCATAACGATTAACCAGCCGACACCTTCATCGGACCGTACCATTTCAGCTCCTACCACCGCAGACCAGCCTGCCGTAATCGCAATCTGAAGACCTGCAAATATATACGGAACCGAGGAAGGTAGAACAACACGAAAGAACACCTGACGCTCTGATGCTCCTAACATTCTGGCTGCTCCCAGTAAAACAGGATCTACATTTTTCGTACCATCGTATGTATTCACTGTAATAAAACAAAAGCACCCCAGAAAAATAATAAAGAACTTACTCTGATCTCCAAGCCCAAACCACAGAATCGACATAGGAATCCAGGCCAAAGGCGGTATTGGACGGATAAATTCAAATATGGGCTTTACAATTGCTTCTACAGTCTTGGAATACCCCATTGATACTCCCAAAGTAATCCCGGTAAGGGTTGCGAAAAAGAAGGCAACACCAACTCTGTACAGACTGACGCCAATGTGAACCATCATCGTATGCCTGCCAATGGGGACAGTAAAGCTTTCGAAGAATTTAATGATTATCTCTGAGGCAGGAGGGAGAAACATTCTGGCATTTGTAAACCTGGCTACCAGTTCCCACAAAAGCAGCAGAGATCCGAAGGCAATCACAGTCATAAAAACTGCAACGTTTTTTCTGAACAATCTGGCTGCCATGGCTATTTCCCTCCCTTTACGAACTTATTCTGCAATTTTTCCAGTATGTAGGATAACAAAAAACCAATCACTCCTATTGTGATCATTCCTACTAAAATGACATCTGGCCGTCCCAGCATTCTAGCTACCTGAATCATATAGCCCAGACCTCTTGTTGCTGCCAGAAGCTCTGCTGCCACCAGTGCAACCCAGGAGGACCCCAGTGCAAGTCTTAACCCCGTAAAAATCATTGGAAGTGCAGTAGGAATCGCCACTTTAAATAACATCTGCTTATTAGAAGCACCAAAGGTACTTGCAACCCACAAGTGAACCCGGCTGGTTCTCTTGATCCCTGCATAGGAGTTGATGGTAGCACTGATAAAAGCTGCAAAAAATATAATTCCAACCTTTGACCAGTAGCCAATTCCCAGCCACAGAATCATCAGAGGAATCCAGGCAAGCGCAGGAATCGGACGTATTACATCAAACAATGGCTTGGCAAACAGCTCAAATCTCCTGCTCCATGCCATAGCAATCCCCAGAGGCACACCAATGACTACTCCAACGGTATAACCTCCCAGTGCAATTTTCATACTGGCTCCTATATGCTGGAGAAGGGTCGCTCCATCTGGATTGACCCCTCCTGTTAGTTTATATAGAAATGTATTCAGTACCTTTGCCGGACTGGGAAGCATCATGGGAGAGATCAGGTGCAAAATATCGGTTACCAGCTCCCAGATAAAGAGCACAGTAAGAACAGAGCCTACTGACATCAGCCAGTATTTATATTTTGCTTTCTCCTTCTTCATTTCCATTCCTCCTAATTGTTTTTAACAAATTCCGGATCTATATTTTTATCGAACTTATCTATGAGCTCAGGCTCCAGCTGGCCAAGGCTTATATAGAATTCGCCAAGCTCTCTGGCAAAGCTGCCCAGTTCACGATTGCTCCAGTCCTTAGCTGTAATAAACTGAACTCTGCCCAAATCACTGACACAGCTTTCTCTTGTAGTTTCTGCACCTGCTTCTTTTAAAAATTCTACCATCAGATCTGCCGCCATATCAGTATCTTCATTCAGCGCCTTACAGGCCTCCACAATACAGTTCATGTATTTCTGAACCAGTTCCGGTTTTCCTTCCACTGCTTTTCTGTTAGCAACTACCATATCTACATATCTTGTTCCAAGATCTGCCAGATTGCCTACCTGAACCATACCGTCATCCACTGCTTCAAAAAATGTGGGAACGTTAAGGGCTACCGCATCACACTGATTTGCCTGCAGAGCCTGATAAGCCTGGGCAGTATCCATGTTAACAATATTTACATCTGTAATTCCAAGCCCCAGCTTCTCCAGCCATTTTAACGTAGTAAAATGCTGAGCTGTTCCTATTGGCAGGAGAATCGTGGCTCCCTTTACAGTCTCAGGACTGCCAAGTACATTGGGGTAAGAAGGGTTGTAACCTTTAGCACCTGCAATAGCAGAATCAGGCTTTACAAATACTCCCAGACCATCAGTAGACTCCAGAACTTCTCCTATAATCATCATGTCATAATTGGCGACACCTGTCACTGCTGCCGCCCCCATTGCTCCAACATCCCATAAATCTGCTGCCAATGCTTCATTCATCGGTGCACCTGTTGCAAACATAACTGTTTCCATTTTAAAACCAGCTTTTTCATCCAGTTTATTCTTCTTAATATACTCTGTGGGAAGACTGGTGATAAACGGCATCATGGCAACTCTTAACACAGGCAAATCTCCTGCTGCCTCCGTACTTGAATTTCCTCCGTTTTCTTTTGACTGAACAGAAGTATTTCCGCCTCCCTTTCCACAAGCTGACAGTACCATGGTCAGAGCCATAACCGCCGCTGCGATCTTCATTACTTTTTTGCTTTTTCTCATATTACATCCTCCTCGTATAATAGTTTGTAGCATTTTCCCCTATCCTGTTTACAAATGGAAATACGAATTTATCCGACTTGCCGCTTCCAATTCTTTTTTCTTCCGTATTTCCTTCTTGTATTATGATTATATAATAGCCATAGTACCACTGTTTTTTTATTATTTTATTTTTCTTTTGTTTTTCGGTTGGATTTTGTTAAAATGAAATTGTTGACTTTTCTAATTTTGACATTTGTTTTGTTATTATGACAGAATTCTGATGCTGCAGGATTCTCCTCCTGCGGTGGCTGCACCTTACTATCCATTTTTGCAAAATTTATGTTACATAAAAAAAGATGACCGCTCAGTTAACGGCTGGCGGTCATACAATATTGTCCCCTCTTCTTAGAATCCATATCGTTCCAGCATCTCCAAAGGACACTGGTTTTCCTTCATACGTTTTCTCATTAAATGGATCATTCTTTTTTCTGCTGCTTCATCCTCAATGGGCGATTCCTGATCCGGATCTTTTTCTAAATCAAACAACATCGTAGGATATGTATTTTGCCCGGCTTCTCTTCCATAGGGAATCTGCATAACAGGCAGTTCCTTTGTAAATGAAAATCCCTCTGACAAAGTCATCTGCTTTAACTCGTCCTCTTTTATGAAAGCCCTGCGTCCTCCATGGCGTGTGGGCATCAGAGTATACTGATAAATCTTCGTCTCATAATTTACAGGACTTCTCATATAAACATAGCGTCCGTCTGTACAGTTTATCTGGCCTCCATAGATACCGAAAAGAGCAGCTTCCCGTATGGTTTTATCTTCCTGAAGTACAGACTGGAGGGGAATTCCCTCCATATCCTTTGGAAGTTCCAGTCCAAATTGTTTCAATATGGTTGCGGGAAGATCAATGGTCTGCACCAGACTTTTTACCCGTTTTCCCTTTATTCCAGCGACAGGGTCCCATATGAACAAAGGAATCCTGGCCACTTCATTATAAAACGGGCAGTGGCATTTGGCCCATTGCCCATGTTCAGACAGAAGAAACCCATGATCTGTATTAACAATGAGCATAGTATCCTTCCACATATGATACTCATCCATCAGATCCAGGATCTCACCCAGCTTTTCATCACACATAGACAACAGGGCTCCATATTCTGACCTCAAATGAAGAATTTCCTCTGGTGTATCACGCTCATCAAGTTTTCTGTAATCCGGCCAGTCATAAACAGCTCCATTGTAAGTATGGGGAAACAGCTTTTTAAATTTATCATGAGTAAAAAACGGCTCATGGGGATCAAAGGTTTCTATCTGCAAAAACCACTGGTCTGTATTGTGGTTGGTTCTGATAAATTCTTTACCGGCTTCAAACGTTTTACTCTGGGGCTGCTTCTCTTCCGTATCTAAATAGGATCTGTTAATAAAATCCTGGGGAACCCAGTTGTGCTCCCAGCTGTCAGCAATTCCATCACACCGGTTTTTATATTCCTTTGGAGACCTGTTCTCTCCTGCAACACCTTTCCATGCATCCCCCTCCTGCCCCCGGAATCCTTCCCATGTTCTATATCTGGTATGATAGGTTGCCCCGCCATCTTCAAAATAATGGTAATGATCTGTAGCAATATGGGTATGAATGCCATTGTGATTTAACAGCTCAGGCATGGAATCATCAAAAGGCTCTAATGGTCCCCAGCTTCGATGGAGAAAATTATATCTCCCGGTGTGCAGTTCCCGCCGCGCAGGCATACAGGGAAGACTGCCGGCATAACAATTGTCAAACGTTACCGAATGTTCCGCCAGTCTATTAAAATTAGGAGTTTTTGCAAATCTTCCTCCATAAGACTCCAGCATATTTCTATTTAATGAATCAAACATGACCATCAATACTCTCATGATTCCTTTTACTCCCCTCTTCTGTATTCATAGGGATTGACCCCATAACGTTTTTTAAAGGTTGTGGAAAAATAACTTACATTAGGATATCCTACCGATTCCCCAATCTTCTGAACACGTTCTGTTGTGTGGGACAGCAAATAGGCGGCCTTCTTAAGCCTTATCTCAGAGACAAAGGCACTATAGGTACAGCCCACCTCTTCCTTAAAGATTCTGGATAAATACTCAGGGTTTAAATGGACCTTCTGGGAAAGCATTTCCAGGCTGATGGCTTCGCTGTAATGCTTTCTCACATAATCAACGGCTGCGGCTACTCCTTTGGACAATCGTCTTTCATCTACATCCTGATATGCCAATACATTTTTAATAAACTCCAAAACCCGGCACCGGGCTTCTGCATAGTCTGTGGTTCTATAGACCCGGCTTTTTTCTTCTAAAAGCATATGGTGCATCAGCTGTGCATCCTCTTCTGCAAACCGCATATATGCCATTTCCATAGCATCACAGCAAAAAGCAGTGAAGCCACTGATAGGGACTCCTGTATCTTTCCTGGCTTCTTCCATGGTTTCTTCTGTTCTTCCATAAAATTTGTCACTTTGCACATCATATAATTCCCGTCTTTTCTTTCGGAGAACAGACTCCCACTTTGATTCCTTTTTCCTGATCTCACTTCCATTGCTCTTAGCCTGCCAAACCTTTATTTTCCCTTCATAATATCCCAGCCCAAGACCATAAACCGCCTGAACAATGGCATCGGGCACACTGCTTAAACGTTCCGTTATGGTGCTGACTCCTGCCATACAGCCGTTATTTATTACAATTGCAGATGCATACTCATACAAAATCTGATTCTTCTTAAGCTCTGTTAAATCCCTTGCCAGATTACCAATAATCACATAGGTATATCTGTCATACTCAAAGCTGGCCACATGACGGACACAGGCGTTCTGAGGCAGGACAAAATCTTTCATTAGATCCTGTTTCCAGACAGCTATGGAAAACAGTCCTCCATCCCTCCATCTGATGTTACACTCTCTCAGCTGTCTGATATCCTCCTCTTCCAATGGGCCGTCTTTTCTTAAAATGTCGCTGATTATGGAGTGCTGCTGTCCCGTACTCTCCGTTTCTCCACGAACTTCTTTAGAGCCCGCTCTTTTTATTTGCAGTTCCAGCTTAGATAGCATCTCCTGAAAGGACTGTTGATTCATCTCTGTTTTCAGCAGATAATCGTCACCACCCTGGCGAATGGCTTCCCGCACCAAATCAAAATCTGCAAAAGCAGTCAGCAATATGACGATCGTTCTGGGATTCAGCTTTTTTATCTCCTTTAAAAGCTCTAAACCTCCCATGAGAGGCATTTTTATATCTGTAAATACGATATCAGCCTCATTCTCTTTAAAAATCGACAGAGCCTGCTCTCCGTTATGCGCACAGCCTGCCAGCTCACAGCCTGGATAGCTCTGAATACAAAACTGCAGCCATTCACAAATCATTCTTTCATCATCTACAATCAGTATTTTCATGCTAAATCCTCTTCACTAAAATGCTCTCTCCTTATAACAGGAAGCTTTAAAGTAACCGTTGTCCCGATTCCTGATTCGCTTTCCACAAGAAGCCCATAAGAATCTCCAAAATTGATTCTGATTCGATTTAACACATTTAAGATGCCAATGGAGCCTCCGGTATGGTATTCTCTGTCCTCCAGCTGATTTTTCAGCTGCATAAGTTCCTCTTCGCTCTGACCAACTCCATCGTCGGAAATGGTAATCAGAAGGCAGTCACTGTTTATGGCAGATTCGACCACAATCAGCCCCGGCTCCTCTTTCGCATTAAGTCCATGAAATATAGCATTTTCCACGATTGGCTGAATAATAAGAGAAGGCACAAGGCACCCCTTTGTCTTTTCCTCTATTTCACATTCAAAATGCACTTTATCGCCATAGCGGATCTGCTGAAGCACCAGGTATTTTTTCGTATTTTCAAACTCCTCTTCCAACAGAATGAAATCCGTATCTACTGACAAGGTCCTCTTTAGCAGGTCTATAAAAGCTGACATCATTAAAACCGCCTGCTTGTTATTTCCCAGTTCAATCATGCACTGAATAGAAAACAGGGTATTATAAAGAAAATGGGGATTGATCTGGGCCCTGAGAAAATCCAGCTCTGATTTCCGCTTTTTTATTTCTTTTTGCTTTACACTTTCCATCAGTTTTTTAATCTCTTTTGCCATCTCATTAAAGCTGTCTTTCAATTGATTGACTTCTTCATAACCTTTAATGTCACTGATCACATCAAAATCACCCTGCCGCACCTGATCCATCAGACTGCACAGCTTCTGGATCGGCTTTGATATTCTGCCAGATAAGTAATAAGCAGCTCCTGCTCCTGCAAAAATACAGAAGCTCAAAAGCAGTAGCAGAATGGCAATGGCCTGATGGAGAGGCTTAAAAATCACAGAACAAGGCATCTCTTCTACAATTGTCCAGCCTGTCTCAGGATCATAGCAATTGGACAGCAGATAATCCTGCCCCAGTTTCCTGATCATATTGTACTGATTTACCCCATAAAACTGTCTGAAATTTTTAACCCCAATGAAGTTTTTACCAAGCAGATTCTTATCTCTGCTGGATACGATATTACCTTTTTTATCAAAAATATAAAAATTACTGTTTTCCTCTACAGAACTATATAAACCCTCCAGATACTTTTCATCGATATTAACCAGAATCGTACCAAGTATATTGCCCTCCTGATCCATGACCTGACGAAATGCACCGAATACATAAGGATTTTCTATGCCTGTGCTGTCAAACTTTTCCTGAAAACTGCTGATAAACACCATATCATCCTCAGAATCATAGCTTTGCCTGTACCATAACTGGCTTTCCAATCCCTGAAAGTCATAATCCCCTTTTCCCCTTGAGGAGTACTGAAAACCATTATTGCCCAGAATGACCACATCATAATTCAGGCCTATATCATGAAAAACCTGGTCATAGGTCTTTTTTAACTCATCAAGATAATTGATGGCTACCTGTCTGTTTTCCAGAAACTGATCCTTTTCTTCAGACAGGTAGCTTCTCATATGCTCATCATAGCGGTAAAGATTGGATATGGTAATCGTATTGCTTTTTATGGTATTGGATCGTTCTGAGATCTGCTTTAATACATCTAGTCTGCTCTGTCCGATCTGGTCCAACATAAGGCTTTTGATCCCTAAGAATAAAAACATAACAAAAAGAAGGGAAATCAAGGCAAACGTAAGCCCATATCCCAGGCGCAGCTGTGCCTTAAGGGTTCTAAATCCCTTTTTCCTTTTATTATATTCCGTTTTCATCTTTACAATGGGTGTTCTGCATTTTTTCTTTAATATAATCATCACAGCTATGAGACGCTTTCCCCTTACTCCAGACTCCCGCCAGATTGATCTGCCCGGAACCGTATACAGCTTCTTTCGCACCATCAATCTCCGGATTTACATAGTTTAAAAACCACTGCTCCAATTCATAATTCAGTTTATTTCTTATTTCTGCCGTTTCTCTGTCTTCAGATGTTTCTCCGCCTTCAGATAAAAGAAGATTGTTCCTCTCTCCCGGATCTTTCTCTAAATCATATAGTTCATTGGGTCCATAAGGGTAACGTTTGATAAACTTATATCTGGTTCCCCGTATCATTCGGTTCGGCCCATATTCATCCAATACAACAATGGATTCTGACTGAATAAACGGCTGTCCCATCATAGCCGGAAGAAAGCTTCTGCCTGGAAGATCTGTGAAGCGGTCCTCTGCTCCCACATATTCCAGCAGAGTAGGCATAAAATCATAAGCAGACACAAGGGAAGTGTTTACCTTTCCCTGAGGAATGCTGCCCGGCTGGCTGGCAATAAATGGAACCTTGACTGAGGATTCATACATATTGATCGGAAAGGTACCATTGCCTTTTCCCCAGAAACCATGATGTCCGCAGCTGAATCCATTATCACTGGAAAACAGTATCAGCGTCTCTTCCCTGATACCCAGACGATCAAGCTCATCAAGAATACGGCCGATGTTCTGATCCATTGCGGTGACTGCCGCATAATATCCTATCTGGTTAGCCTTTAAATCCTTCATAACCTCTTCTGTTAAATAAATATGATCCGGATGCTTTTCCTCCATAGGGCATGACAAGAAGGAACAGTCCTCGTAAATTTTTGTGTATTCTTTTGGATGGTTGTTAACCCATGGGGAATGAGGTGCTGTATAGCCCACATGAAGATAAAAAGATTGCTTGCCTGCATATTCTTTGATAAAAGATATGGCATCATCGGTTATCACATCAGTGACATAACCGGATTCATAGATTAGTTGTCCTTCTTTATAAAAAGGAGCATTATAATAAGGGCCTCCGCCAGATTTGTGCGCAAACCAGTGTGTAAAACTCTTTTGAGAAACAGAACTCCTGCCAACGTGCCATTTACCGGACAGACCACATACATAACCTTCCCGAGCCAACACATCGGTATAAGCTGTCTGACCCGCCAGATATTCTATATCCTCCTGTTCTTTATTATCGTCGCGAAGCCAGTCATGCACCCCATGCTGTGATGGAATTCTTCCGGTTAAAAGAGAAGCTCTGGCTGGGGAACAAACTGGGGAAGCACAAAAGAAGTTGTCAAAGCGGATTCCCTCTGCTGCCAGCCTGTCCAGGTTGGGCGTAATAATCTCTTGATTCCCGGCACAGCCCATAGCCCAGGCGCCCTGATCATCCGATAATATAAAAATGATATTAGGTTTATTTTTACTCATTTTTGTTCTCCTTACTATTAGGTTATAATAGCTGCGGCAAGTCGAACATTTATCTTTAGTATATATGATATAGAATCAATTGTAAAGACGCATTTTATATCGCATTTTATACAAAAGCATCTCCTGGCCATAGTCAGGACCATAGGCTATGCCGCTTAGCGGATTGCTTATATATCGTGCACTATGCATGCTCAATTGGGTCACGGCACATAAAAAGCGCCGGAAGGAGTCCGACGCTAATAGAATGTGCATAATTGATTCATTTAATTTTACCTGTCCCACAAAAACGGATCTTCCGTCTTACAAAGGTAATTTTTAAGCTTTTCCCGGTATGCCAAAATTTCCGCCCTTTTGCAATCCGGCTCCAACAGTTCCGGATTTTTCTGGTAAGGATCTTCCTTATTATCATAAAGATATTCCTTTTGCTCCTCTCCCGGAGCATAACCGTTAAAAATGACATAGGTATAACGTTTGTCCTTGATGCCTCTCCAGCCATAAGCCTTATGGGTAAGCCCCTTGTCGGAAAACGCCTTTACCGCATCCGCACCGCCCGGATAAGAACAGATCAACATGTCCTGCGGTTCGTCCTCATCTTTTCCGAACATGCCTTTCACATGACTGTAACCCTCGCACGTTTCAGGTATGGAAAGCTCCAGAAGTTCCAGAATGGTCGGCATATGGTCCGGACTTGCAAAGATTCCGTCATTGTCCACAGCCTTAATTCTTTCCTTCTGACGGATCATAAGAGGAATATGGATGGACTCCTCATACCAGACATTTTTACTCATCAGTCCGTGGGAACCAAGCATTTCCCCATGGTCCGCAGATAAGACGACAATGGTATTTTCCTCCATATTATGATCCTTTAAATACTGCAGGATCCTTCCAAACTGTTCATCGATTCCATGGATTGCGGCATAATATTGCCTGGTCTGGGTTTCCAGAAGTCCGCCTTTTTCCCGCATCTCTTCCGGTACGTTTTCCCGGTAGCGGACTTCTAAATCCTTAAATTTATCATAATACCGGTCCGGTACCAATTCATAGGGAAGATGGGGAGGATTATAGGATAAGTACAGCGCAAAAGGCTGCTCCTCTCCTTTCCTGGCTTCCATGTATTCGATGGCCTTATCTGTTTCAAATTCCGCAGACCATTTATCAGGTTTTATTTGCTTTTCATCATCCTGCCAGTAATGAGGATCCAAATGGTCATCCCAGGCTCCATAAGACAGCCAGTAGTCAAATCCATGCCTTCTCTCACCTGGCGGCGTATAAGCATCCCAGTCTTTTGCACCTGATTTAGGATTGGAGGAAAAGTTAAGCTCCGAGGCATCCAGATGCCATTTACCGATATATCCTGTGTGATAGCCTTCGGTCTTAAGTACATCTCCGATGCAGAGCTCCTGAGGTCTTAGCATGACCTTTTCTTCCAGCCCTATCTTGCAATTGGTCCACATACCCACACGGAATGGGTATTTCCCTGTCATCAGGGAAGCTCTGTGAGGAGAACATAATGGGTACGTACTGTAAGCATTGGTAAACCTCATGCTCTCCTGTGCAAAGGAGTCAATATTTGGAGTCACCACCTGGTCCATGTTCATAAATCCCATGGCGTGAGCCCGCCACTGGTCGGCAAAGACATACAGCAGATTTGTTTTCATTTTTTCCTCCTTATTCTTCCACAGTTCTTACCAGTACAGCTCCCAGTCCTTAGAAAGCCTGGTAAGAGCCTCCATGTAAAAATAGTCACCCCAGGTATTGCACTCATCCACGCCCCGGTTCGTACAGGTATTCTCCTTAGAATCCCTGGCGTAGGTGCCATGAAGCAGCAGTCCATTGGACTTTTTGTAATCCTTATTGGCGCAATGATCCGCCAACGCTCTAAGCATACGGTCAGCCGCATCTAAATATACCATGGCTTTATCTTTATCCAAATATTTTGCCATTTCCAGGATTCCGCATACAGCAATGGCAGAAGCGGAGGAATCTCTTGGCTCCGTGCTTCCTGTGTCAAAGTCAAAATCCCAGTAAGGAACAAGATCATCCGGCAGGTGTTCGATAAAATAATCCGTTACGCTGCAGAACAGATCCATGTATTCTGTATTTTTTAAATACCGGTAACTTAAGGCGATTCCGTATATGCCCCAAGCCTGGCCTCTGGCCCATGCGGAGCCATTGCGGTTTCCCTGATGGGTCACGCCATAGGTCGGCTCCCCGGTCTCCACATCAAAGAAATGAGTGTGGTAAGTGGAATGATCAGGACGAAGAATGCATTTCATTGCAGTTCTTATATGATTTTCCGCCTTTTCTTCATAAGAAGGATCTCCCGTTACTTCTGTTGCCCAGTAAAGCAGGGGAAGGTTTAACAGACAGTCAATGATCAGCCTGTATTCCTTCGGTTCTCCTGGATTTCCCCAGGCCTGAAGAAACCTTCCTTTTTCCCGGTAACGTTCCGCTAAATGGTCCGCTGCCAATAAGGCCGCTTTTTTTGCGTGTTCATTGCCGGTCAGCTTATAGGCTGCCACACAGGATAAGCTGAATAAAAATCCCATATCATGATGGTTAACGTCAATTTTATTTTCAATTCTGTCAAGAAAGCTTTCTGCTTGCACTCCTGCCGCTTTCCGGAACGCTTCATCGCCAGTATGCTCATAAGCCAGCCAGATCACTCCTGTCCAGAATCCTGTTGTCCATTCTACATTTTCTGTTGCTTCATAAAATCCGTCAAAGCTGTTGGAAGATTGGAATTTATCAGTAAATACCGATAGATTTTCTTTGACGATCTTTACAGCATCATCAAGAGCTTTTTGAACCATACCCTCTTCCATTCCAGGATAGGTTTTTATTTGTTCCAATGTCTGTGCCATATGATTCTCCTTTCCTCCTATTGTCCATCTTTCTGGACATAAAGGTATACCCGCAGGGTGTTTCCTCCTATTGTCCATCTTTCTGGACATAAAGGTATACCCGCAGGGTGTTTCCTCCTATTGTCCATCTTCCTGGACATAAAGGTATACCCGCTTAGCCCTTGATTCCGCTGGCTGCAACGCCCTCTACAAAGAACTTCTGGCAGCTTAAGAATACAATGATGACCGGGACCAAAGAGCATACAGAGGCTGCCATGATCCATGCATAATCCGCTCCGAACTGGGATATAAACATCCGGATACCAAGCTGAATAGTCTTTAATTCTTTTGTCTTTAAATAGATCAATGGTCCCATGAAATCATTCCATACATTCGTAAAGGTAAAGATAGTAAGGGTTGCCATTGCCGGCTTGCCAAGAGGGAATACGATTTTACCGAATATACCGTACTCGTTTAATCCGTCGATCCTGGCTGCTTCACATAATTCGTCAGGAATGCTGATATAAAACTGGCGGATCAAAAATACACCGAATGCGGAAAAGGCCTGCATCAGGATCAATCCTAAGTGAGTATCGTTAAGTCCAAGCTTGGAAACCAGAATAAACTGGGGAACCATGTAAACCTGCCACGGAACGGCTATGGTCGTAACATACATAAGGAATATTAAATCCCTTCCTTTAAAACGTGTCTTCGTAAAACCGTAAGCAGCAAAGCAGCTGGTGAACAGCTGGATTACGGTCGTAATGACCGTCAGCTTGGCGGTATTGAGAAAGAAGGTTATAAGGGGCAGCTTCTTCCAGATGATTTTATAGTTCTCCCAATGCAGCGTATCCGGCCACCACGTCATAGGTATGGAAAATACGTCTTTATTAAGCTTTAAAGAAGAAATCACCATCCAATAAAAGGGTACCAGCATAAAAAGGGATAAAGCAATCAATCCCAGATATAGAAATATGTTCAAACTCTTTGTTTTTGTTCTCATCGCTTTCCCTCCTTACATCAAATCTTTAGACCACTTCTTTTCACCAGCAAACTGAATCAGGGTGACAACAAGCACTACTGAAAACAGAACAAGTGCGCCAGCGCTTGCCGGTCCAAACTCCCAGCTTGTAAATGCCTTTTCATAAATATAATTGACCAGAGTCTTAGTGGCATTACCAGGACCCCCACCTGTCATTACATATACGAGGTCAAATACTTTAAAGCATTGGATCGTCAGCATGATCAGCACGAAGAATGTGGTTGGAGTCAGCATAGGAATGGTAATATAACGAAGCTTCTGGAAGCCGTTGGCTCCGTCTATTCCTGCCGCTTCATAAAGAGAACCTGAGATTCCCTGAAGCGCTGCCAGATACACGATCATATAGTATCCCATGTATTTCCATACGCTTACCACAGAAATAGCCACCATGGCCCATTTCACATCCACTACCCATCTGGGGGGCTTGGAAATGCCAATGAATCTTAAAAATTCATTGATCGGTCCAAAATCCGGCTGGAACAGCATATTCCACACCGCACCTACTGCTACGATGGAAGCAATATAAGGGAAATACAGTGCTGTACGGAAAACAGCGATCCCCTTTAACTTATGATTCAACAGGACTGCCAGTAAAAGCGCCAGCACTAAGGTTGGGAGTACCGTAAGCAATGCGTATTGAATCGTGTGAATAAAGGATTGAACAAAAATCCTATCATTGAAGATTTGAACAAAATTACTTAATCCTACGAATTTCATGGGAGTACGGGAACCATCCCATTTCATAACACTTAAAACAAAAGAAAAGATAACAGGAATGAATACAAAAATCGCATATCCGATTAAATTGGGTAGAATAAAGGAATAACCAATCAGGTTACTTCGGATTGCCTTCATTTGATGAGACTTTAGTGTCTTTTTTACTTCTTTCATACAGGGTTAACCTCCTTTTCACCTGCTTTTTGCCACAAAAAGAGCGCCTTGCCATAATATTTAGAAAAGGCGCTCTCCGGGCAATCAATTTTTACCAGCCCTTGATCTCCGCAACACGCTTGTTCAGCTCTTCGATTCCCTGATCAACGGTATACTGCTTAATCATGATCATTTCATGAACTTCTTCAAGCAGATTTTTGATTTCAGTAATCTTCGGATCTAAAGGACGGTCAAATATATAGTGGGTATAAGTCAGCGCTTCAACATTTGACTCTCCCTCTGGGAAGAACTGTGCAGAAGCAATTGTCTTTAATGACTCCTCTGTCTGGATACCGGTAAATACGCCCTGTTCAGCTAAAATGTTAGCTGCTTCTTCGCTGGTTGCAAACTTCACAAAATCCCAGGATAAGTCAGGCTCATCAGTGTAAGCACTGATTCCGACAGGAGTGAGAGCTCCTACTGTGTAACCGGCTTCAGTATCAGCAGGATGAGGAATCCTTGCAATGCCCCAGTTAAAGGAAGTTTCATCTGATGCCTGAGACTGGATCATAGTTGCAATAAACCAGGAACCCATTGGCATCATAGCACACTGCTGATTTTTGAATACAGATGAATAATGAATATTAGCTGTCTTTAAAGTAGAGAAATCCTGAATATAACCATTATCCTGTAATGCAAGAGCTTGCTCATACCATGGCTTTAAGAAGGAATAATCCTTTTCAACAACTGTGTGTTTGCCATCCTGAACAGCCCAGTTTGATACAAGTGCCTGCCAGGTGTGGTTATGTCCGCCATATACCTTTGAACTGCCTTCACCGGATGTCATCTTAGCTGCAATATCATAATACTCATCCCAAGTCATATCATTTGATGGATAAGGAACGCCTGCCGCATCAAAAAGGTCCTTATTGTAGTATAAGATATACCAGTCGGAACGGTATGGAAGCCCGTAGGTAGCTCCGTTATACTGAAGCTGCTCTGCTGCACCATTGTAAATGGATAAATCCAAATTATCTTTCTTCATGAAATCATCCAAAGGAAGAAGCTGATTTTTATCTGCCATCTGGAGCATGGAACCCATGTCCTTTACCCAGATTATATCCGGATCCGGCTGAGCTGCAGATAAGCTGATTCCCAGGGAATTGTTGTATTCATCGGCTGATGTATCAATAACATTAATTTCAACATCTGGATGTTTTGCCATGTAGGCATCAACTACCGTCTGGAATGTCGGTGATGTATCATAGTCCCATGTAGTAACGGAAAGTACTTTCTTTTCTCCTGTGCTTTGTGCTTTTTCATCTGATTTTGTTGTTTCTGTCTTATCAGTTGAACTTGCAGCACTGCTCTCAGTTGTTTTGCTGCCACCACAAGCAGTTAAAGATGCGCATACCATTCCGGCTGCTAACACCATAGCTAAAACTCGTTTTAATCTCATTAGCTTGAAACCTCCCTTTTTTTAGAACTACGCGCGTATGTGTTCTTTGTGGTATAAGGATAACAGATTTAAGACAATATCGAAATAAACGATTTGCATAATTCTATTATTTTTTTTACTCATAGCCGTTTTTCATAATCCCAAACATATACTTTATTTAGATTTTTATACTTTTTTAAGATTAATTTTTATATTCGTTGAATTTCTGCGTAATAAAGGATATGATATTATTAAATTTATTCTCGTGAAGGCAGCGGGTCAAGGTCAAGCTTGTTTAACTTTGGCGACTGCTCACGGGGTTCAGAAAGGATCTCTGTCATGCCCCGCACATTCCAGTATAAGCTTCTTCTATATAATCTTCTGGTAGTTATAAGTATCGCCTGTGCCGTAAGTTTTTATAACTATCATTCCTATTATAAGGATGCCATTCAAAACGAAACGGAAAACTCAGTTAACCGCATACAGATTCTGTCCGACCGGATGGAAGTTGCTTATGAGGAAATGGTCAACATCATTGTGACCTGTTCAGAAAGAAAGTCTTTATTTTACACACCTTCCCTGAAACAGTCGGAATACGGTGATGCTGCTTATATCAAGCTCTACGCCTCCAATGTACTTAGGGACTTCTGCGCAATTTCAGGTTACAGCAAATATATCTATAAGATCACTCTTTATAGCAACGGAGAAATCCTGCAGGCAGGAAACGCCTACGGCTCCTCTTTCGATTTTAGAGACATCCAAAATGCGCCCTGGTTCCACGATATGCTTTCCAGAGAGAATACCCAGTATCTTCTCTCCCTGGAGGACAACCCTTTTTCTCCAATGAATTACACCCCTAAGCTGCTCCCTCTTCTTAGACCATTAAAATATTCCTCAAGCAGCAATCCGGAAGATGCCTGGATATTTCTGGCTATTTCTCCCCGTCTGTTTTCCGATACCCTGGAAAGCATGGGAGATGGACAGATCCTCTTTGCATCCACTTTAGATGGAAGTATCATTTCTTCTGTGAATGGAAAGGATTATGATGTCTCTGATCTGCTGGTCACTCTTAGAAACTTAAAAGACCCCCAGGGCAATTTCCGCACTTTGCTGAATGGAAAGGATTGTATCATCTCCTATCAGAGGCAATTAATCAGCGGTCTGATCTTCTTTCAGATCCTGCCAATTTCAGACCTTAACCTTGACCATGGCATGATTGGGGGTACCATTGCTCTCATATTCTTTTTCTGCTGTGCCATCGGCCTTACCTTGTCCTGGTTTATATCCCGCCAGTTAAGCGCTCCCATCAGCCGTTTGAAAAAACGACTGGAATTCATTTCCACGGGAAATTTTGATCCGGACCGCTCCATTGAAACAGATGATGAAATCGGAAGCATAGGAAAGCAAATCAACCAAATGTCTGACCGGATCTCCGATCTTTTGGAAACCAGAGTTCAAAGCGAAAAAGAAAAAAAGGATTTGGAAATTAAAATGCTTCAGGCCCAGATCAATCCTCATTTCCTCTACAATACACTGGATTCCATCAAATGGATCGCAACCATGCAGAAAAACAGCGGGATCGTCCAGGTAGTTACTGCCCTGTCCTCCCTGCTAAAGAACATGGCAAAGGGATTTAACGAAAAGGTAACCCTTCGTCAGGAATTGGATTTTTTGCAGAATTATGTTATTATAGAGAAAATACGATATATTGAACTTTTTGATGTAACCACAGAGGTTGATCAGGAAGTATTATACGATGCCAAAATCGTGAAGCTGACCCTTCAGCCCATTGTGGAAAACGCCATCTTTAACGGAATCGAACCAAGCGGAAGAAACGGGCTGATACAGATACACGTTTTTGCTGAAAACAGTGTTCTTTATATTACGATAAGGGACAACGGCATCGGCATTTCCCCGGAAGGCATTGAAACGCTGCTAACAGATACTTCCCGCATCACGAGAAGCAATATGAGCGGAATCGGGCTTCCAAACGTAGACCGGAGATTAAAACTGGTTTACGGAGAAGAATACGGATTAAAGCTGGAAAGCGAATTAGACCAATACACATTAATTACCATTGCCCTTCCTTTGGAATTTTAAGAAGGGCCGACAAAGGGGTATAAAGACAGCATGTATC
>POVV01000516.1_pt1 | contig 23751 bp, 20 predicted proteins | sample 1560271 | NCBI WGS metagenome assembly POVV01 (sample SAMN08337232, study PRJNA429181) | Bioreactor metagenome, whole genome shotgun sequencing project. | biome: cows' rumen and soil; feature: anaerobic; isolation source: anaerobic chemostat enrichment culture, galacturonate as sole carbon... | reverse complement strand
TTTTTCTTATTATCAAATCAATACAGTAGCTATATGCTACTTTTTCTGCGGTGCAAAGATAATTTAAAATGCATTACCCTCCAATCCACTTACGTTTATGCGAAATACTCACAATCAGTCTTGTTTATACTGTTGCCTCTACCTTTTTCAGAAACTGCTGCCTGTTTTCGGCTGTACCTGTAGATGTTCCTACACAACTTAACCACACCCCATTGCGAATACCTATAGAATTGAGCATATCGCCAATGAAACATTTCTCTATTGTATGACTAAAATTAGGACTTGGTTTGTCAGATGTAGTTATCACAAATGATTTGTCTATTTTGAGAAGAGGATTGAATCCTCCTTCGTAATTAAAAGCAAAGTCTTTTTGTAGAACTTTATCAAAAAATCCTTTTAATATAGCAGGCATTGTATTCCACCAATTCGGAAATATAAATATTATCTCGTCTGATATTTTGATTTTTTTTTGATATTTCAAAATAAGAGGATCGTTTATCTTTCCCTGACTATAGCCGGATAACTCTTCCTCTGTAAAAACAGGATTAAACCCATCTTTATACAAATCTATTACTTCATACGGCCTGTCTTCCTTATCAAACTTAGCTGTTATAGTATCTAATATGGCCTTATTGAAACTTCCATGCCACGGATGGCTAAATACGATTGTTACCATTATTATCCTGCAATATTTACTTTAATTCCTAATTTTTCTACTCTCTCCCCTATCCTTTTCAAATCTTCCAATGGAACTTTTTCGAGATTTTTTTCCGGAGTTTCTCTATCAATAGTATATATCATCACCTCTTTAGGATTGGTTTCCTTAACCGCTTCCAACCAAGCTGATATTTCATCTTCTGTTGTATTATCCACTATTCTTCCATTATGACTTCCACGAAGAAACATAGTCTGCATGATAAAATTGCCTTCAAATTTTTTAAACAATTCTATTTGCCTGTCTATAGTATACGATGGAGCATTGGGACGATCTATCAGCCTTACTGTATCCAAAATAGCCGAATCGAGTTTAAGTATATTATTATCCACTTTTTTCAATGCATCGAAAACTACTTTCTTTGCGGTATGCATGGCATTAGACAATACACTTATTCTCGCATTTGGAAAGTATTTATCCCGCAATTCTATTGTATCATCTATTATTTCTGCAAACTGAGGATGCAACGTTGGTTCTCCATTTCCGGCAAAAGTAATAACATCGATAGATGCATTTTCTTTTTGTAACTGTATAAGCTTATCCTCTAGAGCAGCCTTTACATTTTCACGCGTAGGTAATTTTGTCTTTGTCCTGAAATTTTCATTGTAACCACATTCACAATAAATACAATCGAATGAACACAGCTTTCCGTCATAAGGAAGAAGATTCATTCCCAACGAAGACCCTAATCGCCGACTGTGAATAGGCCCGAAAACTATTTCATGAAATAATATTGTTGACATACTTTTCTATTTTATTCACTTACAATTTTCTCATCATATAATCCAACTTACACCATACATAATCAGAATGTAACGGATAAATTTGCCTGAAAACATAGCTATATTGACTATATAAACATTTGCCCTCATATAGCCCAAAGCAAGAGCTATCAGATCACCTACTACAGGCAGGAAGCTAAAAAAGGCCATCATCGCTCCCTTTCCTTCAAGCCAATGCTGCATCTTATCTATTTTATCCTTATTTACTTTCAGATATTTTTCTATCCACTCTATCTTTCCCAAATGCCCGAGATAATAGTTAGTCATTCCTCCAAGCCAATTTCCGACAGAAGCAACTACAACACAACCCCATCCATTTAGACCGGCAGCCAATAACGCAACAAAAACAACCTCCGAGCCTAAGGGCAGAATAGTAGCAGCAAGAAAGGAGGCAAGAAAGAGACCTATATAGCCATATTCGGCAAATCCATCAAGCATCTTTCAGATTGAAATATATAAAGATGGCAAAAGCCACAGCGAAAACACAAAATCCTATTCCAAATTTTTTTATCCAAGATTCGGTCTTTAAGCTTTCTTCATCGTATTTGGCTCCTCTCATCATAGTGCGAGGGCTAAATATCATGACAAGACTGAATATCAGCATGAAAGCCGGATACATGAAATCAATATTGGTAAATTTCTGCATATGCTAATCTATTTTAAGATTGTTTTCTTTTTTTCTGCACAAAAATATAAATACATAATGCAAAGATACTCACAATGGTAATATACCAACTTACTTTTTGAACTATTGTGCCTCCATAATATACTTTAACACTCCCTGATTGATCAACAGGAATCTGCACTAAACCGTTTTCACTCTCTGATGCAGGTAGTTCATTATCATTTAACAGAGCTGTGTAGCCTTTATAGTAGATAAACGGAAGTTCAACGACTGTAGCTTCCGTTGCTTGTATATTAAAACTTATTGTATCGTTATTTTTATTGATTTCTGATATATCAATGTTTTCCTTATTCGTTTCTATTTTATTTCCCCTATTGCGGATATAGTCTACCGATGGAACTTTATCGGGTATATATTCAATACCTCCCATATGATAGTGGTTATCAGAAGAAGCCGGTTGAGTTATGAGCCTCGTAGATCGAATTTCATGATACAGCTTCGCATCATTCACCATTACCAATACTGTTGATAAAAAAACAATGCATCCGGCAATAAACAAACGTTTTTCAGATTTTATAGCGTGCGAAAGATAATATCCTCCGGCAACGGCAAAAAAGAAAGTAGAGAATTCGAACAAACGCCACGGAAGCTGTATAAAATTCAATTTATTGAATGGAAATAGAGACCAGGGGAATAATGAAGATGAAGCTAAAACAAGAATTATACCTAAAATAGCTAATGTATCAACACTTTTGAGTTCTTTTGTTTTTCCATAGACAAAAAGCCGCAAACAGATGGCGCACGTCAATAATAAGCCCGTTCCCGGAATAAAAATCTGCCTTGCCTGTACAATTCCCGAAAACAACCCCCAGACAATCCAATTCATCTTAAATGTTGAGTCTTGAGTTCGTACCGTTAAATTACGGCTTTCGTAATAAAAAGTATTTGAAGCCATTTGCTCTATCATAGGAAGAAAATAGTAGCTGGTTATAAGCAATATAGCCCCACTGGAAAGCAATAAATAATAAAAACGTTTTGGCTCGTTAACAAATGATTTATAATAGATCAACAAAATAATAATAGTTACAATAGCCATCAGTACCGATGAAATAAGATGTGTAAAAATCATCAGACTAAAGCCTATGGTAAAAATATACCATTTTTTATAATCACCTTTTATGATATAATATAGTCCTAAAAAAGCTATTGGTAGAAATGTAAATGTAAGTGTCTCTCCAAGGGCGGCACGATGGTATACATCTAACAACCGGTAAAAAGCAAAGGTGTACAACAAGGCGCTGATAGATGCTGTAAAGCTGTTTCTATAGACTTTATTGACAGCAATATATGTAAATATTCCACACAAAACCGTCATGGTAAAGATCATAAACTGATAGGCAAATTCTATATTTGTCAGGTTACCTATGACAGCAAATGGAATGAGTACAAAATCAGGATAAAAAGCTTTTGTAAAATAACCATAACCATTCATTGTACCATAATCAATATAGATCAGATACGGATTTTTAATTCCGTTCATCAGAGCCTCTAAACGTCTGTAATGAAAAAAGAAATCCTGCCCGGGACGCAGAGGGCTATAAAAATATATCATTAGCGCAGAAAGAACCAATAATACAAACAGAAATATCCATACATGACCTTTCCTGTTAGCTACAACAGAACCTAACAAATTATCTATTTGTTTCATATCTTTTCTTTTTTGACCAAATAATAAAGATTGAAAATGCGAAGATACTGATAACTGAAATATAAAAGCTAACCCATTGTACTGTTGTGCCTTTATAATAAGCCTCTACCCTACCCGATTTATCTACAGGCACTTGTATCAAACCTGTCGAACTTTGTTCTATAGGTAAATCTAAACCATTTTGTGTTACACTATAACCTTTGTAATAAAGCAAAGGAAGAACAAGACTATCCGCAGAATAAACCTCTGCATCGAAACTTATTACATTGTAGTTCCTCTGAAAATTTGAGATTTGAGTGTCTTTATTTTCAAATTCTACCTTCTCTCCTCTATCATGGATATAATCAATAGCCAGTATACGCGCAGGAAAGTATTCTCCTCCTATAAGATGGTAACGATTGTCAAATGTTGGATTTTCATCGGAATCACCTTCGTATATTTGAAGAGCTTTTACTGAGTACAGATATTTATAATTCTCGCTATGTATATAGGTTGTAACCATTGTAGCTACTACTATTACTGCGAAAACGATTATTCTCGATTTATTTTTCACAAATAATAGAGAAAGGTAATATGCTCCTGCGACAGCAAAAAAGCAACTTGCAAATTCGTATAGACGCCACGGATATTGTATAAATCCTATCAGAGAAAAAGGATAAGTACCCCAGGGAAATATTCTTGACGAAGCGATAATAAAGCAAATTCCAATTATTACTCCTATATCCACACTCTTCAGTTCTTCCGATTTTTTACTTTTTATAAAAAATCGAAGTAAAACCAATAATGTCAATATGATTCCAACCCCTGACCAAATAGCCCTGTATGGATAAAAAATACCGCTTATAAAACCCCAGAGAACAAGATCAAAACCAACTTTACCATAACCAGCCTTCCCTGCTCCACTATATAGGAAAGTATTCGATGTCAATTGCTCGATGACAGGAAATATATAGTACGCTGTTACAGCAATAGTAACCAAACCCGCTAAAAACAGATAACGAATCCGTTTCGGTTCTTTTAGTATCGGTTTATAATACACAACAAGTATAATCAGCAATGTGAGAAACATCAGTACCGATGATATTACATGCGTAAAAATAAGTAAACTATACCCGATAGTAAGTAAATACCATTTCTTGTAATCACCTTTGATGATGTGATATAATCCCAGAAAAATAAGCGGAAGAAAAGTAAAGGAGAGCGTTTCTCCCAATGCTGCCCGCTGATATACATCATAGAGACGATATATAGCGAAAGTATATAGAATAGCTGCTAATGAAGCCGTATAAGAACTCTTATATATAACTCTGACAGCATAGTATGTGAATACGCCACATAGTACTGTCATGGTAAATATCATTACATCGTAAGCAATATAAGTATTGGTAAACAGTCCTATAAAAGCAAACGGAATGAGTATAACATCACAATAAAATCCTTTCGTAAAATAACCATAGCCATCTACGTTGGAATAGTCTATATAATTAGGAAAAGTGCCATGCCGAATAGCATCAATAAGTACATCTAATCGCCTGTAATGAAAATAGAAATCATATCCCTGATAGGATGTTGACGAGCCATTACACAACATCATAAACAATGTAAGAAAAACCAAAATGGCAAAAACCAGCCAAAATTGGTATTTCTTGTTTTGTTGAATATTGTGTAGTAGGTTATCAAGTTTCATCCTATTGGGCAATTTTAATGTGCCTCCAGCCAATTTTTTCCTTTTCCGCAATCAGCTTTCAGTGGAACAGCCAATTTATAAGCGCTTTCCATCTCTTCTATCACTATCTTTTGCACTTGCTGGAATTCGTTTTCAATAACATTGAAATTCAATTCATCATGCACTTGAAGAATCATTTTCGACTTGATATTTTCATCTGAAAATCGCTTGAAAATGCGATTCATTGCTACTTTTATAATATCGGCAGCGCTACCTTGTATCGGAGCATTTATAGCATTTCGTTCGGCATATCCGCGCACAGTAGCATTCCGTGAATTAATGTCCGGAAGGAAACGTTTACGCCCGAATATTGTTTCTACATAAGTATGGTCACGAGCTGTGGTTATACTCTTATCCATGTATTCCTTTACCTGCGGATAAGTTTCGAAATAGCCATCTATAAGCTCTTTAGCTTCACCACGAGGAATTGTTAAACGTTCTGCCAAGCCGAATACAGATATTCCGTAAATAATACCGAAATTGGCTGTCTTGGCCTTACGTCTCATATCACTGGTAACTTCACTTATAGGCAATTTGTATATTTTGGCAGCCGTAGCAGCATGAATATCTTCTCCACTATTAAAAGCTTCGAGCATATTCGTATCTTGGCTAAGATGTGCCATAATACGAAGTTCTATCTGAGAATAGTCAGCCGAGAAAAATATACATCCTTCATCTGCTATAAAAGCCTTGCGTATTCCTTTTCCTTGCTCGTCGCGAATAGGAATATTCTGAAGATTGGGGTTGGTCGAACTCAGGCGTCCTGTTGCTGTAACAGTCTGATTATATGATGTATGAATTTTGTTATCAATAGGGCTAACCAATTGAGGCAGAGCGTCTACATACGTACTCAGTAATTTTTTTGTTCCTCTGTATTCTAAAATTTTACCAACGATAGGGTGGGAGTCCTTCATCTTTTCCAAAGTCTCTTCGCTGGTAACATATTGCCCTGTTTTTGTTTTCTTTGGTTTATCTACAATTTTCAGATTATCAAATAAAACTTCACCTACTTGTTTGGCTGAATTGATATTAAATTCGAGTCCAGCTAACTGATGTATTTCCGATTCCTTTGTTTGTAGTTCCTTAGTCAATATTATTGAATAATCAGCCAGTGCTGCGGTATCTAAGCGTACACCTGTATATTCCATATCAGCAAGAACATATACAAGAGGTAATTCTATATCATACAGTAACTTGCCCAGATCCTGTTTTTCAATAACTTTCTCTAATATACCTTTCAATTTCAAGGTTATGTCTGCATCCTCACAGGCATAGTCACAAATCTGTTCAGGGCGTAAATCACGCATATTTCCTTGATTTTTACCCCTCGCTCCTATCAATTCATCAATATGAATAGTCCTGTATTTAAGGAAAGTTTCGGCCATATAATCCATATTGTGCCTCAATTCAGGATTGATGAGATAATGGGCTATCATCGTATCAAACAACTTTCCTCGTACATTTATGCCATACTTCTTAAGTACAATTATATCATATTTAAGGTTTTGACCTATCTTCAGTATATTTTCATTTTCAAAGTAAGGCCGAAACTTTTCCACTATACTTTGCGCCTTTTCTCTATCAGCAGGTACATATACATAATAAGCTTCACCTTCTTCGAAAGCAAAAGACATGCCCACCAATTCGCTTATATTGGCATCTATACCTGTAGTTTCTGTATCGAAACAGCAGGACGTCTGTTTAATAATTTTTTCTACTAATGCATCTATTTCGTTATCCTCTTTTACCAAATGGTAAGAGTGGGGGATATCTTTCAGTGTTTGTAATCCTGAATAATCATTTACATCAACAGATGAAGCATTAGCAGGAGGTAACAATTCGGCAAACAAATCTCCCTGAATAGCTTCGTGCGTAGTTGTTATCCTTACAGGAGCAGCTGAAACTCCTTCTTTTTTAAGAACACGATTAATAAGGGTTCTGAATTCTAATTCTTCAAATATTTCAGAAAGCTTTTCAGCATTAACTTCTTTGCGTTTATATTCCTCTTTATCAAACTCTACAGGCACATTAACTTCTATCGTAGCCAAAAATTTAGAGAAAATTATTTGTTCTTTGTTGTCTTCCAATCTTGTTTTGAGTGTACCTTTTATTTCAGAAGTATGCTCTAACAAATTCTCAATAGAACCATACTCTTCTAGCAATTTCTGAGCTGTTTTAGGCCCAACACCCGGACATCCCGGAATATTATCCGAAGAATCTCCCATAAGTCCTAATAAATCTATCATTTGAGTAGGGGAGGAGAGTTCGTATTTTTCCATTACCGCTTTTGCATCCAAAACATCGAAACCCGATCCTGCAAACTTAGGTTTATACATGAATATATGATCGCTGGTAAGTTGTCCATAATCCTTATCAGGAGTCATCATATACACATCGAAGTTTTCTTTTTCTGCTTTTTTTGCAATAGTACCTATCACATCATCAGCTTCGTAACGAGATACTTCTACCATCTTGATATTGTAGGCATCAATAATTTCCTTAATTATAGGAACCGCCATTTTTATATCTTCAGGAGTTTCTTGTCGCTGAGCTTTATAATGTTCATATGCATCGTGACGAAATGTACCTCCCGGAGGATCAAATGCTACGGCAATATGCGTAGGATCTTCTTTTTTCAAGAGTTCTTCCAAAGTATTTACAAATCCAAAAATAGCAGAGGTATTCTGCCCTTTTGAATTTACTCTGGGGCTTTTAATAAATGCATAATATGAACGATATATGAGAGCGTATGCGTCTAAAAGAAATAGTTTCATCGAAATAAATTAAAAATGTTTGGCAAGTTACGCAAAAAGGATAAAACCACAAAAGAAAGAAGAAATGGTCATTTAATGATTTAGTATATAATCTGTCATTAATACACAATAAACAACGGCCTAATTATTACTACCTATCTTCGTGTTTTTATATATTTTTTAATGGTCATAAATTTAACTTACAATTAATCTATTAAAAAGACGTTTAAACTATTGTAAATATACGAATATAAGATGCCATATACACTAATTATTTATAAATTTGCATCTCAACTAAATATGATATGGATAAAAAGCTTTTAATAGCTAAGCCTGTAGCGAATGAACTAGAGAAATTTAATTCTTTATATAAAGAATCAGTTTTTAGTAACAATATTAGAATTCAGGAGATTATAGATTATATAATGAAATCGGATGGAAAGAGAATACGTCCGATTTTACTATTACTTGCAGCAAAAGCTTGTGGAACCATTAATAATACTACATACAACGCCGCTATAACAATAGAATTGCTACATACAGCATCACTTATACATGACGATGTAGTAGACGAATCTAAAATGAGGAGAGGTTCGGCTTCTATAAATGCTATTTACGATAATAAAATGGCTGTTTTAGCCGGAGATTACTTTCTTTCAACAGCTCTTATAAAAAGTGTAATTACCGGAAACATTGATATAATATCCAATATATCCGGTCTGGGTCGTGATCTGGCCGAAGGAGAGCTTAATCAACTTTCTTTAGTAAAAGAATTAATATTGGATGAAGATGAATATTTTCATGTAATAAAAAAGAAAACAGCTTCACTTATGTCTGTGTGCATGCGTATTGGAGCAATGTCCGTAGATGCTAGCCAGGAAGATGTAGATAAATTTGCTCAATTAGGAGAACTGCTTGGATTATGTTTTCAGCTAAGAGATGATATATTCGATTATTTTACCGATGCTATAGGTAAACCTACAGGTAATGATATACGAGAGGGTAAAATCACACTTCCTTTATTGTATAGTATAAAAAATGCTTCGGAAGAGGACAAAAAAGAATTACTTTCCATTATTTATTCATACGACTATACAAATAACAATATCCAGAAACTTATAGATTATGCTAAAAATAATGGAGGTATTGAATATACCTATAAAAAGATAGAAGAACTTAAAAATCAAGCTGAAGAATTAATAAAAACAGTAGATAACGTTGAAATACGTGAAGCTTTAGAAACAACAGTAGATTACATTGTAGAAAGAGTTTATTGATTTACAATTTCACTAAAAAAATTATATAAAAAGGGTACTATTGAAATAGTACCCTTTTACTTTATTTTATCACTTTATCTATTATAGGTTTCGCCACCTTTTCCATTACTTCATATCCTTCAGCGGTAGGATGAACACCATCCTTACTATAACTGCTTATGAGAGCCCTATTTTCATCGTGCATCATAGCATAATAATCTATATAGGTAAACTTATTTTTCTTAGCATATGCTCTTATACCTGCATTTAGAGCATCTATCTTATCCGGTACGTCTTTAATTTCTTTTCTCCACGGATATTCACCAACCGGTAATACAGAAGATAAAATAACCTTTATTCCATTTGCTTGGGCAAGCTCTGCCATCGACATGATATTGCCTAATGTAAAAGCAGGATTATAAGGCCCTGTATTCTCTGCTATATCATTAGTACCAATATTGATAACAACAGCTGTTGGTTTAAGATTAATAACATCCTGACGGAAACGAGACAGCAACTGAGGACTTGTTTGTCCACCTATTCCACGGCCTACATAATTATTGGATTTAAAAAAATCAGGATGTTGACCTGCCCATCCCTGCGTTATAGAATTGCCTATAAATACAACTCTTTTTTCGCCCTTAACAAGCAATGGTAATTCAGCATTAGCTTTTTCATACCTCTGTAAATTAATTAACTCATTAAATTTTTGAGCATTACAAAATAAACTGGTAAAAGAAATTAAAAAAGTAACAAATATAAATCTTCGCATATTTTAAAAATTAAATGTATATCCCAAGCTATAAAATAATTTATCACCATAAGGTGAGTAATCATCTTGAACAACATCATATTGTATCATGGCTATAACACCCATATATCGCAAACCTCCTCCTATCAATACACTAGGAATAAATTTCTCTTTTTTTTCGCTAATACCTCTATATTCATAAGTTTCCCACATGCGGCTCATTTCAGGTTGAACACTCAATAGTATATTTTCTACAGGATAAAAACGCCCAAATATATTAAAACTTAAGTAACTTCTTTTCCATTTATAGTCATATTCACTATCTCTAAAATAAGTATAACCAAAGCCGGCACCTGTAGTAAAATATTTAGAAAAATCGTAACCCACTTGCGGAGAGATACCTATAACAGTATAATCGCCAAATTGTAAACTAAAATTACCACCAATAGACAGTTTCGATTGATCAAAACCAGATTTCTTAGTTACTTTGCTATATTGCGAATATGCTAGATTAGTAGCCAACAAAAATAATAAAACGCATAATACTTTCTTCATACTATTCAATTTTTGTAGTTTGTGAATCATTTAAAACATCTTTTATTGCCGTTTGAATAAGTACTTCCATTATTTTGTATCCTTCCTCATTAGGATGAAGTCCATCGAAAGTGTATGAAGGTCTAAGACTACCATCTTCAGCTTTCATAGATGTATAGTAATCTACATAATGAAATCCTTTTTCGTGAGCATAAGACTTTATTCTTTCATTAAGTTCTTTTATTTTCTCGGGAATATTCTCTATACCTCCTCGCCATCCATGTCCATTAGAAGGTAATACAGAAGATAAAATAACCTTTATTCCATTTGCATTAGCAAGTTCTGCCATCGATTTTATATTACCAAAAGTAAAATCAGAATCATAAGTACCTGTATTCTCTGCTATATCGTTTATTCCTGCGTTTATGACTACTGCTTTTGGTTGTAATTCAATTACATCTTGTCTAAAACGAAGTAATAACAAAGAACTAGTCTGACCACCTATTCCACGACATATATAGTTATTTTCAGTAAAAAAATTGTATCGTAGGTGTACCCAATTTTCAGTAATAGAATTACCTATAAAAACAACTCTATTTTCGTCATATTTAGGTATTTCCAGCTGACTATTCATCCAAGCGTAAGCGTTCAGTTTAAAGATATCTTTATATCTTTTATTCTTGTAATAATCGAAAGCTATATAGCTACCCAACGCTATGTTTAAGACAACGGAAATAATTAATAAAATAACAAATACCTTTTTTCTCTTGTTCATATTTTATTATCAAATGATATTAATATTTATTTCTTTTAGAATTTTAAAAAAAATATAGTGATTGTAATAGGCTGTTAATACTGTTTATTCTTTTTAAGAAAAATGCTTGCATATTCTGTTATTAAGATATTATTATTCTATATATTCAAGTTATTAAAAGAAACAAAAATATATAATTTATTTATATAAAGGATATTATGAACTTTATTAAAACAATGTTAATAACTATCAATGTTGAAAAATAAATCTTGTTACTTTTCTTTTTTATGTTAATAACCCTTTCAAATATAAGTTATAAATAGAGTCAATATTTAATTGTTTATCTATTTTAATTTTATATATGTTGTTTCAATTCGGAAAACAATGTTTGTTCTTTTAAATTGTTTCAACAGTTATTAACAAGGTTATTAACAAATATATAATATAAGTAAAATTAAATATATTTTTAAATTAATATATATATTAAAATACAGAAAACAAGTATATTAATATAATGTGTATGACGTTGTTTGTGACTTTTTATACTATTTAGCGACTTATTTATATATGTTTTAAATAGCATATCTACAGATAAATATATAATTTTGTTGATTAGTTAATATAAAAAGTAAAAAATGAATTTCTTTAAAAGTTTATTAGCTTCCATTCTGGGATGTTTTATCGTCGTTGGAATGTTTATTTTAGTAGGGGTTATTTTCCTGATGGCCATGACATTGGGTTCTGATGAAAAATATAATTTGAAAGAGAATACTGTCTTAACATTAAAACTGGAGGGCGTTTTAGCTGAAAGGGTAAACTCAAATCCTCTTATGGAAATGTTAGGATTAAGTGAAACAAACCAAATAGGGTTAGATGATGTACTTGCATCTATAAAGAAGGCAAAAGAAAACGATAAGATCAAAGGAATATACATTGATGCAAGAATGTTTTCTGCTGCCGGAGCTTCTTTAAAAGAAATAAGAGATCAGCTTGCAGATTTTAAAACCAGTGGAAAATTTGTTGTCGCTTATAGCGATACATACCTTCAAGGGTGCTATTATCTTTCTTCAGTAGCAGATAAGGTGATAATGAATCCACAGGGTAACCTTGATTTACATGGACTTTCAGCTTCGCCTACATTCTATAAAGGTTTACTTGATAAGATTGGTATAGAGATGCAGATATTTAAAGTAGGTACTTTTAAATCTGCTGTGGAACCATTTATGCTTGACAAAATGAGTGATGCCAATCGTGAGCAGGTAACATCATATATTAATAGTATGTGGTCTACTATGACAAATGAGATATCCGAATCGAGAAAAATGTCTGTTGAAAAAATTAATTTGATTACAGATTCTCTTGGTCTTTTCAGAAAACCTGAAACATGTGTTCAAGATGGTTTACTAGATACATTAATGTATGAACCAGCTGTAAAAGAATATATTAAAACGTTAGTAGGAGTAGAAGATGCAAAAGATATTCGTTTTGCTTCTATCAAAGACATGACTACTGTAGAGTTTAAATCTCCTAGTAAATCGGAAGACATAATAGCTGTTCTTTATGCAGAAGGTTCTATAAATAATGGATCGTCTAAAGAAGGAATTACAGATAGAAGATACGTAAAAGAGATTGAAAAACTAAAAGATAACGACAAAGTAAAAGCTGTTGTTTTTCGTGTAAATTCTCCTGGAGGAAGTGCTTATGCATCAGAACAAATATGGAAAGCTATTTCTGACTTAAAGGAAAAGAAACCGGTGGTTGTATCTATGGGAGATTATGCGGCATCAGGAGGATATTATATTTCATGTAATGCATCTAAAATTATTGCACAACCAAATACTTTAACAGGATCTATTGGTATATTTGGTATGTTTCCTAACTTTGAAGGAATAAGTAAGAAAGTAGGGTTGTCTTATGATAACGTAAAGACAAATAAAATGGCTGATTTTGGAGATGCTACACGCCCTATGAGAGAAGATGAAAAAGCAGTTATGCAAAACTATATAGAACGTGGTTATGATCTATTTTTAACTCGTTGTTCGGAAGGTCGTGGAATATCTAAAGACTCTTTGGATAAGATTGCTCAAGGCCGGGTATGGACTGGTGAACAAGCATTGAAGATAGGTCTTGTAGATGCTTTAGGTAATATTGATACTGCAATAAAAGAAGCGGCAAAACTAGCTGAATTAGAAGATTATGGATTACGTAGTTTTCCTAAAATGGAAGATTTTTGGTCAAGTTTGCTTAACGATCAGAAAGAGGAAATGACTACTAAAGCTTTGAAAGAATACTTAGGAAGCGACTATCATCTTTTCAAAACAATTAAAGAAATTAAAGAGCAAGATTTCATTCAGGCACGTATGCCTTACGATGTCGATGTGAGATAAATATTAAGAATGATAAATCATAAACCCGTACATATCAACAAGTGGTTATTACCATTATCATGGTTGTACGGGTTTATTGTATATATACGCAATAAGTTTTTTGATTGGGGAATATTAAAGCATGAAGAATTTGATATCCCTGTTATTTGTATAGGCAATATAACTGTAGGAGGAACAGGTAAAACGCCTCATACCGAGTTTCTTATAAAACTGTTACAGCAAAAATATAGGGTGGGGGTCTTAAGTAGAGGATATAAACGAAAATCGAGAGGTTTCGTTCTCGCTACAATGGACTCTACAAGTAGAGAAATAGGTGATGAATCGTTTCAGATAAAGCAAAAATTTCCTGATACAATAGTTGCTGTCGATGGCAATAGAAGAAGAGGAATAAAAGAGTTATTGTCTTTAGAAAATCCACCTGAAATAATTCTTCTTGACGATGCTTTCCAACATAGATATGTAAAGCCGTCTTATACTATTTTACTTTCCGATTTTAACAGACCTGTATATGACGATGCATTGCTGCCTGCGGGACGTTTAAGAGAACCTGCTTCTGCAATGATTAATGCGAATATAATTCTTATAACAAAGTGTCCTTTGGACTTACAACCTATCGATTATCGTATTATCTCTCATGATATAAATGCTTTTCCTTATCAGGGATTGTATTTTACTACTCTTGCTTATAAAGGCTTAAGACCTGTATTTGATAGTGAAAATAAAGAGTTATCTTTGGATGTGCTATCAGGTAAATCAGTTTTATTGGTTACAGGTATAGCATCGCCGGATATGATTATAAGTAAATTATCGGAATATACAGATAAGGTACAAACCCTTGTATATTCTGATCATTATAATTTCAAGGCGAAAGATATAAAGTATATTGCTGGTGAATTCAGAAACATTATATCGGAAAATAAACTGATATTAGTTACTGAAAAAGATGCTACCCGGTTGGTTTTGAGAAACGATATAGATGACGATATAAAAGCAAATTTATATTATTTGCCTATCGAAGTATCATTCATAGACAAAGAGGAAGAATTTAATGATAAAATATACAAGCATGTTAGAGAAAATAAAAGAAACCGCATCATTTATAAAAGGTAAGATAGCCGTTGTACCCAATTTTGCTATAATTCTGGGTACTGGCCTTGGCGAACTTGTACATGAAATAAGCGACAAAAAAGAAATACCTTACGATATTATTCCTAATTTTCCTCTTTCTACAGTAGAAGGACATAGTGGCAAGCTTATTTTTGGTCAGCTTGGAGGAAAGCCTGTTTTAGCTATGCAAGGAAGATTTCATTATTACGAAGGATATAACATGCAAGAAGTTACGTTCCCTATTCGTGTATTTCAGGCTTTAGGTATCCAGTACTTGTTTGTTTCTAACGCTGCTGGTGGAATGAATGGTAGCTTCGATATAGGTGACATCATGCTTATTGATGATCATATAAATACTTTCCCGGAACATCCGCTTCGAGGTAAGAATTATAAAGAGTTAGGCACTCGATTTCCTGATATGAGCAATGCGTATGATAAAGAATTACGCTTGTTAGCGATGGAAATTGCAAAAGAGAATAATATAAAATTGCAGCATGGGGTATATGTAGGTACGCAAGGACCAACATTTGAAACACCATCTGAATATAATTGGTTCCGCATTATTGGGGGCGATGCAGTGGGTATGTCTACAGTTCCGGAGGTGATAGTAGCTAATCATGCTAAAATGAAGGTGCTGGCATTCTCTATAATTACCGATCTGGGTGTAATTGGAAAGATAGTAGAGGTTACTCACGAAGATGTCCAGGAGGCTGCTAAAATAGCTCAGCCGAAAATGGCGTATATAATGCAGGAAGTTATAAAACGGATCAACTAATTCTCAATATGTTATTTAGATGAAGGGTACAGATTATTTCTGTATCCTTTTTTATTACCTTTACAATCAATGTCCTATTTTAATATATTGCTATGAAATCACGATTTATTTTTTTCTTTTTATTATTTGTTTTTAGCTCAATACAGGCGCAAAATGCAACCTTAAAAGCTATAGATGCTGAGATAAATGCCGGAAATTTTAGTAAGGCAAAGAAATCGATTGACTTATATATTGCCCAAAACAATCTTTCAGCAAAAGAGGTCTATGATCTTAATTTTAAGAAAGATATTCTGGAAAGAATTTCTTTCGACTTTTCTAAATCAAGCGATGATGTGATAGGATATATTAAAAAATATTATCCCAATGTAAATGATAAAATGTTATTGAATTGGGAGGCTGAAAAGTCTCTTGAAATGAAGGTTATAGACGGTCATAAAAAGTATATGAGCAGGGCTGCACCTAATCTTTTCAGGATAAATAAAGATGCCATAAAACGAAAATTAGAAATAGACGGTTTTCAGGAAGATAATGTAGAAAAAGTATTGAGAAATCATTTACCTGCTGTTGTAAGCTCTCTCAAAAATGGAAATAAGACACAAGCTGATCCTGTGAAGATGAAAGTAAAATATACCATAACTCTTAAACCAAATATTGTTCCTGCGGGTGAAGTGGTTCGTTGTTGGCTTCCTTATCCTCGGGAAGATAGTCGTAGACAAAAAGATGTAAAATTGATATCTGTAAGTGATATTAACTTTATCATTTCTCCCCAAGATTATGCTCATCGTACTTTGTATATGCAAAAGGTTGCAGAGAAAGACAAAGCAATGGTATTTTCTATCGAATTTTCTTACTCATCTGCAGCAGAGTGGTTTGATTTAGCAAATAAAGAGATACGGCCATATGATAAGAATAGTGAGCTGTATAAAGAATATACCGCAGAACGTGACTCGCATGTTATCTTCACGGATAAGATAAAGGAACTATCTAAAAAGATTGTTGGTGACGAGACAAATCTTTATCAAATTACAAGGAAGATATTTGATTATATCAATGATAATTATCCATGGGCAGGTGCGCGAGAATATTCTACATTGGAGAATATTCCCGAATATGTAATTGAAAATAAGCATGGAGACTGTGGACAAGTAGCGCTTCTATTCATTACTTTGGCAAGATATAATGGTATTCCGGCTAAGTGGCAAAGTGGCTTTATGATGCATCCAAATGGCTTAAATCTTCATGATTGGGCTGAGGTTTACTATGAAGGAATAGGGTGGGTGCCAGTTGATCAATCTTTTGGGCGACGTGACCTTGATTTAGGTGACGATGTACGTTATTTTTTCTTGAATGGAATTGATACTTACCGTTGGATCGTGAATGACGATTATTCACAACCTTTATTTCCGGCTAAAATTTATCCGCGCAGCGAAACTGTAGATTTTCAGCGTGGTGAGCTAGAGTGGAGTGGGGGAAATATCTATTTTAATAATTGGAGTTGGGATATAGATGTCGAATATCTGGATAATTGATATACTTAAATTTAAAAAAAATAAAGGCCACGTATATATAAATATTGTGGCCTTTGTTTTTATTCTTGCTCAAGTTTTTCTATTTCTTGAATTTCTTTATGTAATTTTTTCAGCTTAAAACCATGATATATTCTTGTTATTCCATGCATAAAAAGAGAGAATGCAAGGAGGTATACGATAAATCCTGCTGCAAAAATTGGATTTGCTATAAGAATGAATGCAAGTATTAAACCGAGTATTCCTGAGGTTAGTGTCCATCCCCAACCTGCTATTCCGTTTCGTTGTAGTTCTATTGCAGATCCTATGAGCCATATTGATTGAAACATAACCCAAAATCCGACAAAAAAGAGCAGTGCCGTGATGGTTCCTATCGGTATAGCTAGTAAAAGGAATCCAAATACGAGGTCTATTATTCCACTTACAAGCGTCCATGCCCATCCCGTCAAAGTATTTCTATTTGATATGGCAAAAACAATCTCAAATATTCCGGTGATTAGAAAACCAGCTATAAATAGTGCCGCTATAATAGCTAAAGCAGATAATGGATTTGTGATGCACCAAAATCCTAAGAATATAGATATTAGTCCAATAATTGGAGATATCCACCAATATTTGACAGCTTTTTTTACTGAGTACAATAAATTATTTTTCATAATGTGTAAAGTTTTATATGCTATTTTTTACGCTGTGAACAATTGTTCATCAAACATACAACAATTTAACCAAGACTTTTGTTTTGGATATGTTAAATTATCCACTTATTAAGGATTGGTATTTTTCTTATTATTAATACTACAATAAGAGAAAAAAGGTAGACTGTAATTGATAGTATTGGAACAGATAATATTGCAGGAAATGTTCCGGTATTAATATTCAATAAGTTTAAAGCTACGTTAAAAAAATCATGTACTAAGTATATACCAAAACCACAATTTGCAAATAAAGTTATATATCTGTTGTTCTTATACTTAAGTATTCTCGGGCTATTATTTACTGTATTTTTAACAAGGACAAACACGAAGAATGCACCTAGCATAACATTTGGAGCTGTTCGATCGAAATATTGAGTCGCTGGCCCGCCATTTACAAGCCCTGTTATAGTAGATGCTATATAAGTTCCGAAAATAGCGATAATACCCATTGCATATAGTGTTCTTGTCTGAACTTTTGTTAAATCGTACTTTGAGAAGAAATAACCAGCGATGAAATATCCTGTATATGAGTATAATTCATTGATATTGAAGCTTATATTTATATTGTATCGTGCGTTTATTGTTGGTATTATTGATCCGAAGACAAAATAAAGTATCAGAAAATATAGATAATGTTCTTTTTTTGCATTTGCTGTAAAAATGCGAAGTAGGGGAGTGAGGATATACATAGCAAGTAGAGGGTATAAGAACCATAAATGATGCCATGGGGTGTCTAAGAATATCTCACTGTATATCCGATGAAAATCTCCGGACGATATTTCTTTAATATCTAATAATGAAGCTGTTATTGGAGAAATTAGTCTGTACGCTATACTCCAAAATATCAATGCACAAAGTACTCGGGGTATAGTTCTTGTATATAATTTCTTAACTGTTATTTTATAATTTGGATCGAGGAATATAGCTCCGCTTAACATGAAAAAGACAGGTACGCACCATCGGAGGCATGCTACAAAAAAATTGATCACATGCCATTCTGATTGGGAGTCTACATATGCTGAGTACCAACGATTTGTACATATATGAAATACAATTACAGCAAAAATAGTAATGATTCTTAATAGGTCGGCATATAATATCCGGTCTTTACTCACTTTTTCAATCATAATTTACTGATTTATCATCAATAGCATCAAAGTTAGTAAAAATATTAAATGTCTTTTTCTGCAAAGTAATTTCGTAATAAAGTAGTTTTATGTTTTCCTATAATTTTTTCTAGTTCTGCGTCGCTTGTTAGTTTAATTCTTTTCACACTCTTATATTCCTTAAGAAGCAATCGTTTCGTTTCGTCTCCAATTCCCTTTATATTGTCGAGCTCAGATTTAATTTGGCTCTTGCTTCTTTTATTTCTGTGAAATGTTATTCCAAATCTATGAGCTTCATCTCGAAGGTGTTGTATCACCTTTAACGATTCACTGTTCTTATCAAGGTAAAGAGGTATTGAATCTTCTGGATAGTAAATTTCTTCCAGACGTTTAGCGATGCCTACTATTGCAACTTTTCCATAAATATCTAATGCTTTGAGTGATTCACATGCAGCACTCAATTGTCCTTTTCCTCCATCGATGACTATCAGTTGGGGTAGGGGTTTATCCTCTTCGAGCAGTCTATGATATCGTCTGTATACAACTTCACGCATTGTAGAAAAATCGTCTGGGCCTATTACAGTTTTCACATTAAAGTGTCTGTAATCTTTTTTTGATGGTTTTCCCATTTTAAAGACAACGCATGCAGATACAGGATGTGTACCCTGTATATTTGAATTGTCAAAACACTCTATATGAGTGGGTAAGTCTTTGATATTTAAGTCTTTCTGTATCTCTTTTAGTATTCTAACGCTTCGTTGTTCAGGATTTAAGCTCTCTGCTTTTTTTAATTTGTCTATTTTGTACTGTTTTACATTTTGTGTGGATAGAAGCAATAATTTTTTCTTATCTCCTCGCTGAGGTATTGTAAATTCAACTCCCTCCATAGTTAGATCTGGATAGAAAGGAACGACTATCTCTTTTGCTTTCGATCCGAAACGACCTCGGACTTCTACTATTCCAAGGCTTAGTAATTCTTCTTTCGTTTCCTCAATACGTTTTCTATATTCAAATGTATATGCCTGAATGATAGCACCATTATGTACATTCAAATAATTTATGTATGCGGCACTTTCATCTTCTTCATAGCTATAAACATCAATGTTATATTCGATAGAGCTGACAACAGTAGACTTATTCTTGAAATTCTCAATGAGTTGATATTTTTCTTTTAACTTGTTTGCTTCTTCAAATTCTTGTTTTTCTGCAAGCTCTATCATATCTGCATAAACCCCATTACTGACAATATTGGTATTCCCTTTTAATATCTCTTGTATAGAGCGAATGCTTTTATTGTAATCTTCAAGGGTTTGTAGTCCAACGCATGGGCCCATACATCTTTTTATGTGATACTCCAGACAGACTTTATATTTTCCTTCTGCTATTTTTTCTGGTGTCAGATTTAATGAGCATGTTCGTACAGAATACATTTTATGAATAAACTCTAATAGAGCCTTAACGCTTACAACATTAGAGTAGGGGCCATAATATTGTGAGCCATCTTTAACGATTTTTCTGGTTATTTCTACTCTCGGAAAATATTCATTTCGTATGACTATCGATGGATAAGACTTATCATCCTTGAGCATAACATTGTAGCGAGGTAAGAATTCTTTTATTAGATTGTTTTCTAGTAACAATGTATCTTCTTCTGTATCAACAATAATGTATTTTATGTCGCAGATTTTACTTACTAGAATTCTTGTCTTCGGACTATCGTCGTGTTTTTTTGTGAAATATGACGAAACTCTTTTTTTTAGATTTTTTGCTTTCCCTACATATATAATAACCCCCTTGTTATCAAAATATTGATAACAACCGGGTTTATTAGGTATATTTTGTATTATATTTTTGAGATATTCTTTCATTAACAGGTTTTTCTCTTATATAGAGAAATTAATTAAGGACTTTACTTCTATATCATCAGGGAATAGTCGTCTTCCATTCAAATCGTCTAGCTCAATTATGAAATTCACATATATTTTCTTTACACCCATTTTTTTTACGAGTTTATATGCTGCTTCCATAGTACCTCCCGTAGCAAGTAGATCGTCGTGAATTAAAACTATATCATCTGGAGAAAGGGCGTCTTTATGAATTTGTATTTTATCTACTCCATATTCCTTTTGATATTCTTCCTCATATACTTCTGCTGGAAGTTTTCCAGGCTTTCTTATTGGTATAAATCCTGCATCTAGTTTTAGAGCCATTATTGGTCCCATTATAAAACCGCGTGATTCTATTCCTACTATTTTTGTTATTCCTTTGTTTTTGTATTCTTCATATAGAACATCGGTCAGCATAGATAAGGATTCTTTTGTTTTAAAAAGAGGAGTTACATCTTTAAATTGAATTCCTTTTATGGGAAAATCTGGGATGTTTCTTACTGTTTTTTTTAATTCTTCGATTTTTTCTTCCTTTGTTTTAGTGTCCATTTTTTGTGTTTTATTCATGTGTTCCACGTGAAACACGTATTGTTTTTATGTTTATTTTTATCCTGTTCCACGTGGAACAGGAGTGTTTATCGACCTAATAGGACCAGTAAAATAGATATGTCGTTCGGTGATATTCCTGGAATTCTACTAGCTTGAGCAATCGTTTCTGGGTCTATTTTTGTTAGTTTTTGACGAGCTTCAGTCGATAAAGATAGTATATTTTCATAGTTGAATTTGCCTTTTATCTTTATGTTTTCCAGTCTGGTTATTTTATCTGCGATCAATTGCTCCCTCTTTATATAGCCGTCATACTTAATAATGATCTCAGATGCTTCTATTATTTCTTCTTTTCTTGTGGGGATTTTGTTGATTTCTTCCTTTAGTGCGGGTACGTATTCCGCGATGCTGTTTATTGTTACTTGTGGGCGGCTGATTACATCTTTTAATTTTATGCCCTGTTTTAGGGGTGCTGTTCCTAGCTGTGCTAGCCCTTCGTTTATATATTCAGGCTTGAGCGAATAATTTGCAGCAAAGGATATGATTCTGTCTACTTCCTCTTTCTTTTCGTTCAAAAGGTCGATTCTTTCTTGTTTTGCCAAACCAATATTGTATCCTTTTTCCGTTAGGCGAACATCTGCATCATCTTGACGAAGCAATATGCGATATTCTGCTCTCGATGTAAACATGCGATATGGTTCGTCCACGCCTTTTGTTACTAGGTCGTCTATCAATACTCCTATATAAGCCTCATCTCTCTTTAAGATAAAATCGTTTCCTCCATGAGTTTTTATATGTGCATTAATCCCTGCGATCAACCCTTGTCCTCCGGCTTCTTCATATCCGGTAGTCCCGTTGATTTGTCCGGCAAAGTATAGATTGTCGATTAGCTTCGTTTCCAACGTGTGTTTTAATTGTGTCGGATCGAAGAAATCATACTCGATAGCATATCCGGGGCGATACAAATGTATATTGCGGAATGCTGGTATTTTTTGTAATGCCTCTATTTGTATATGGAGTGGGAGGGAGGAGGAAAATCCATTCAGGTAGTATTCCTGTGTGTTTTCGCCTTCCGGCTCCAAGAATAATTGATGAGATGTCTTGTCCGCAAATGTTACAATTTTGGTTTCTATACTTGGACAATATCGAGGTCCTATGCTTTTAATTTGGCCATTATATAACGGAGAATCATCCAATCCATCGCGTAGCGTTGTATGGGTGTCTTCATTTGTATATGTTATCCAGCAGCTCAATTGTTTTAATGTGCGTGGTTCAAAATCCAGATATGAGAACTTGTGAAAGTCGATGTCTCCTTTTTGCTCTTCCATCAGGCTGAAGTCAACACTTCGTCCATCTATTCTGGCAGGAGTTCCGGTCTTCATTCTATCTGTTGTGAATCCTACTTCTTTGAGTTGCTCTGTTAGTCCAAAAGATGCAGGTTCAGAAACTCGTCCTCCTCCCATTTGGGTTTTACCTATGTGCATTAATCCATTTAGAAAAGTGCCATTTGTAAGAACAACCGACTTGGCTGAGAATGTAACACCCATCGCAGTTTTTACTCCTTTTACGGATTTATCCTCGATGACTAGGGATGTAACCGTGTCTTGCCAAACAAAGAGGTTCTCTGTACTATCTATGATCTCTCTCCATTTAAGAATAAATTGTGCACGGTCACTCTGCGCTCTCGGGCTCCACATTGCCGGCCCTTTCGATTTATTAAGCATTCTGAATTGAATAGCTGTCTTATCAGTTACTATTCCCATCTGTCCGCCTAGTGCATCTATTTCGCGTACAATTTGCCCTTTTGCAATTCCTCCTACTGCAGGGTTGCAACTCATTTGGGCTATTTTATTCATGTCCATTGTTATCAGTAGGGTTTTTGAACCCATATTTGCAGCAGCAGCAGCAGCTTCACAGCCGGCATGACCTGCCCCGACAACAATTACGTCATATTTGAAATTCATAAGTTATATACTATATAAAGGGTAATATTTTGGGCAAAGTTAGTATTTTATGTATTAATAACTTTTACTGTCTAGTTAAAGATTGAAGTATTGGTAAGTGAATTAAATTTTATTGGCATTGTCTATTGCTTTTTTTACTTTCTCTGCATCTGTTT
>POVV01000515.1_pt1 | contig 23772 bp, 18 predicted proteins | sample 1560271 | NCBI WGS metagenome assembly POVV01 (sample SAMN08337232, study PRJNA429181) | Bioreactor metagenome, whole genome shotgun sequencing project. | biome: cows' rumen and soil; feature: anaerobic; isolation source: anaerobic chemostat enrichment culture, galacturonate as sole carbon... | reverse complement strand
TTCGAGCGGATTTGCGGGAGAAAGGTATCGACCTTGTTCTCCAGCGCAATGATGAGGGACGCATTTTCGGGGCTACGTTTATCGACCACAACAGGCGGGCGGTTCTCAATGGCTCACGGCTCGGCAAGGAGTTTTCGGCGAACGTCCTGAACGAACGCTTTGCAGATAATTCGCCGCAACAAGAACAGCGCGAGGATCTGCAAACACCAACGCCGAAGCCGGTTGATAACGTGCCGCAAAAAGAACAATCCGCTACCAATAAACAACCGCAAGCCGAACATTCTACGGTAGAGGATGCCGCGAGCAGCCTATTCTCTGTCCTTACTCCCGAAGCCGGAGGGCAGGACAACAACCAACCGACCATAAAGCGCAAGAAGAAGAAAAAGCGCAGGTACGGAAGGCAGCTATAAGATTTTTAAGTATTAACAATTTAATTTTTACAATTATGCAAAATGAAGATGATTTGAGAGGTCTGGCAAAAGTCATGGACTTTATGCGTGCGCTCTCTATTTTATTTGTAGTGATAAATGTGTACTGGTTCTGTTACGAGGCAGTACATGAGTGGGGAATCAATATCGGGGTAGTCGATAAAATCCTGATGAATTTTAACCGCACCGCAGGATTGTTTACAAATATCCTGTGGACGAAAATCTTTGCCGTTGTATTCCTTGCCTTATCGTGCTTGGGTACGAGAGGGGTCAAAGAGGAGAAAATCACATGGTCTAAAATCTATGTGTGTCTGTTCGTGGGCTTCGTCTTGTTCTTTCTGAATTGGTGGCTACTCTCATTACCTCTAATATTGGCGGCCAATGCAGGGCTTTACATCTTTACCATAACGGTTGGGTATATATTGCTGTTGATGGCGGGAACGTGGATGTCGCGTTTACTCAAAAACAACATGATGGACGATGTTTTCAACCTCGAAAACGAATCGTTTATGCAGGAAACTAAGTTGATGGTAAACCAGTATTCGGTAAATCTGCCTACGAAATTCTGGTACAAAAAAAAGCAGTGGAAGGGCTGGATAAACGTTGTAAACCCTTTTCGGGCAGCCATTGTATTAGGCACTCCGGGGTCGGGTAAGAGCTACGCCGTTGTAAACCAATTCATAAAACAGCAGATTGAGAAGGGTTATACGGGTTACATTTATGATTTCAAATTTCCCGACCTATCGACCATTGCCTACAATCACTTGCTTAACAATCGGGAGGGCTATGAGAAAGTACCGACTTTCTACGTGATAAATTTTGACGATCCTTCGCGTTCGCACCGCTGCAATCCGATTAACCCCTCGTTTATGGATGATATTTCGGATGCCTACGAATCGGCGTACACGATCATGTTAAATTTGAACCGGACATGGGTACAGAAGCAGGGTGATTTCTTTGTCGAATCGCCGATTATCCTTTTCGCGGCTATTATATGGTATCTCCGCATCTATCAGGACGGGAAGTATTGTACTTTCCCTCACGCCATAGAGTTTCTGAACAAGCGGTACGAGGATATTTTCCCTATTTTGACCTCTTATCCTGATTTGGAAAACTACCTTTCGCCCTTTATGGATGCGTGGCTCGGCGGAGCGGCGGATCAATTAATGGGGCAGATAGCGAGTGCTAAAATACCGCTGTCGCGCATGATAAGTCCGCAACTCTATTGGGTGATGAGCGGCGATGAGTTTACGCTCGATATTAATAATCCAGACGACCCCAAGATATTGGTTGTTGGCAACAATCCCGACCGTCAGAATATCTATGGGGCAGCTCTCGGACTCTACAATTCCCGTATCGTGAAGCTGATTAACAAGAAAGGCCAGCTAAAATCTTCGGTAATCATTGACGAATTACCGACAATCTATTTCAAAGGTCTGGATAACCTGATAGCCACTGCCCGAAGCAACAAGGTTGCCGTGCTATTGGGCTTTCAGGACTTTTCGCAGCTAAAACGCGACTATGGCGACAAAGAGGCGGCTGTGGTGATGAACACCGTAGGTAATATTTTCAGCGGTCAGGTGGTCGGAGATACAGCGAAAACGCTTTCCGACCGTTTCGGAAAGGTGTTACAGAAACGCCAAAGCATGACCATTAACCGCAACGATAAATCTACCTCTATCTCTACCCAAATGGATAGCCTGATACCGCCATCCAAAATTTCCAATCTAACGCAAGGTCTGTTCGTGGGGGCGGTAGCGGACAACTTCGACGAGCGCATCGAGCAGAAGATTTTTCACTGTGAGATCGTGGTTGATAACGAACGGGTAGCCGCAGAAACAAGGGCATACCGCAAAATTCCCGTTATTACCAACTTTGTAGACGAGAACGGCGTAGACCGTATGAAAGAAATGATTAAGGAGAATTACGACCGCATCAAAGCGGAAGCCAAACAGATTGTCGCTGATGAATTGGAACGGATTCGGAATGATGAGAATTTAAGGCATTTGTTACCGAAGGAAGAAGTATAATAATTAGAATAGCGCATGTTTTAAGCCGAGCATTTCGCTCGGCTTTTTTGATTTACTAAAAAGCTGATAACTAAAAGGCTATTTACGCTAAACAATTCGATGCAAATCATTACATTTGCAAAATACATCAAAAATTTGACTGATGAAACAGATAAATAGGTTAAAAATCGCATTGGTAGAGCAGAATAAGACTGGAAAATGGTTGGCAGAAATATTAGGAAAGAATGAAGCAACTGTTTCCCGTTGGTGTTCAAATGTATCGCAGCCTTCGCTAGAAACATTGGTGGAAATTGCCAATGCGTTAAAAATTGATGTAAAAGACTTGCTTGTTTCGACAATAAGAAAAAAAGGAATTTAATAAAAGAAGATATGGATACAATTAAGCTGCCCAAATTAGAGCGAATAGTGTTTCAGCAAACTGGTTGCAAAAATAAAATTAAACAGCTAATCACCCCTGAAATAGATTTGCCTATCAACATAGTTGCAAGTGATAGAAGTTCTGTTACCATAGATTTTGAAGGGATTAAATATTGCTTAACTTGTAATGTCGATTCTTATCCTAATGATATAGAATATGTTCTTCATACTAACGTCAGGCCAACAGATGAACGATTAGTAGCGAAGACAATAACTGTAAAAGGATGGCTGAAACACCCTTTACAAAAGAAATACACGGTAGAAGAAGTTATTTCATCATGGAAAGATGATTTCTTTTTCAAAGAAGAAAATAGGGAAGCGGAAATTAATGGATTGAGGTCGCCACAGTTAGGCGCTTTACATATGATTCTTGGTCATTTACAACTTCCTTTAGATACAGCTACGATTGTTCTTCCAACAGGAACAGGGAAAACAGAAACGATGTTATCCGCATTAGTTGCCAATCAGTGTAAGAGATTATTGGTAACTGTTCCGTCCAATTCGCTACGAATCCAACTTTTTGAAAAATTTGAAACGTTCGGATTGCTTAAAAAATTCGGAGTTATCGGGGAAGAATCATTATATCCAATCGTTGGGATTATTAATGAGAAATTCAATTCGCTTGACGAACTGAAAGAATTTATCGAAAAATGTAATGTGATAGTAACAACGATGCACATTCTTATAGGAAGTTCTGATGAAGAACAGGAAGTTGTAGTATCAGCGTGTTCAAACATATTTATTGATGAAGCACACCATGTAAAAGCCCCTTCATGGAATCAATTTAAAAATAAGTTCCCTGCGGAAAAAGTAATTCAATTTACGGCAACACCTTTCCGAAATGACGGACAAAGATTGGATGGTAAGATAATATACAACTTTCCGCTCAAATATGCCCAAGAACAAGGCTACTTCACTAAAATAGATTTTATACCGATTCGGGAATATGATTCGGATAAAGCCGAAGAACAGATAGCAGAAGTTGCAGTTCAACGCTTACGAGAAGATTTGAAAAGTCATAATCATATACTAATGGCTCGCTGTGCAACAAAAGAACGTGCAGAGAAAATCTTTGAACTATATAAGAAACATGCGGATTTAACCCCTGTTATGATATATTCCAATTGTCCTGACTATAAGGAAACGTACAGAAAAATCACACAAAAAGAAGCGAAAATCATTGTTTGTGTCGATATGCTTGGAGAGGGGTTTGATTTACCGGAATTAAAGATAGCTGCTTTTCACGACATCCGAAAAAGCCTTCCCATCACATTGCAATTTGCAGGGCGTTTTACTCGTACTAAGTATGACGAAAAACTTGGGCATGCTTCATTTATAGCAAATATTGCAGATTTGGATGTTCGTGCGGAACTAGAAGAATTATATGCTGATGGTGCAAATTGGAACCAAATCCTTTCTGATACAAGTTTTGGACGGATTAATGACGAAGAAGAATATAAAAGTCTTATGGATGGCTTTGAAAACATAAGCAACTCAAATATTCCATTCAGCAATATTAGACCTAAGTTTAGTGTTGTCGTTTATAAAAACAAAACCGATGGGTGGTTTCCAAGCAATTTCAGCAAGGGAATTCCCGGATTTGACGATTTGGAATACCAATTTCACGACATCAATAAAGATGAAAAAATACTTGTAATCATAACTGCGAGAAGGGGAAATGTTGAATGGGTAAATCACAAGGATATTCAGCAGGTTGTTTGGGATATGATTGTTGTTTTTTGGGATACAAAGAACAACCTTCTTTTCATAAATAGTTCCGATAACGGAAGTTTATACAAAGAACTTGCAGAAGCAATTATAGGGGACGGAGAAGCGAAGAAGCCTGAAATAATAAAAGGCATAGATGTGTTCAAAACCTTTTATAATATAAACAGAACTAAGTTGAGAAACGTCGGACTTAAATACTTTATTGGGAAAGATATCCGATTTAGGATGCACGTTGGGTCGGATGTTGCAGAGGCTTTAAGTCTTGCCGAAAGACAAAAAGGTGAAAAGGCATTTGTTGTAGGTTCTGGGTTTGAAGAAGGCGAACCTGTCAATATTGGGGCTTCTTATAAGGGACGTATTTGGAATGTGATAAAAAAAGGGGACTTAAAGGATTTCAAACAATGGTGTCTTGAAATAGGAAATAAATTAATAAACAAGGACATAGACCCTAATCAAATCTTGAAAGAGACATTGATTCCAAAAACTATTTCAATAGTCCCCGATGTTTATCCTGTTTGCATTGATTGGGATGAGGATGTTTACATGAGCCATGAAAACTATTTTAGGTTTTCAATTGGCGGTTCTAATACAACGGTAGCCAATACCGACATTAGCCTGACCAGCCCGTTTGAAAATGGCAAACTATTGTTTTCATTAGTTACCGACCATAAAAAAGCAGATTTTGAACTAAGATTGTTTGAAAATACCACAGGAGATGAGCCTTATGCCGATTTCAGCATTGTTCAAATAAGCAAGGAGAAAGTTGAAGTTTCCAATGGAAGTAAAACCTATACAGGAGTTCAATTCTTTGAAAAATATATTCCGACAATTTGGTTTGCCGACGGTTCTGCCTTGACAGGAAACGAATATGTTCAATTAAAGCAAGTCATTAGTGTTTATCCTAAAGACAATATTATTACATGGAATTGGCACGGGGTTTCGTTGGAAAAAGAATCACAACACGTAAATCCCAAAATAACAGATTCGATACAATATAAAGTCATTGAGGAGCTTAAAAAAGATAATTACGACATTATATATGATGATGACTATTCCGGCGAGATTGCAGATGTTGTTACTTTAAAACTTCATCCTGACAAACTTAGCGTGGGTTTATATCACTTGAAGTTTGCCATTGAAGGAAAAGTAACAGACCAAGTGAGAAATCTATATGAAGTCTGTGGACAAGCCCAAAAGTCGGTTCATTGGAAGCATAAAGAAGGGACAGAATTTATCAACCATTTGCTTAGGCGAGAAACTAAAAATAGGAATGGTCAAACATGTAGCCGATTAGAAGTAGGCACAAAAAAGGATTTGGAAAAGCTATTGTCGATTGCTAAAAAAGAAATCCCTATGGAGTATGAAATTTTTATAATCCAACCGGGATTCTCAAAAGCAACGGCAACTAACGAAATATTGACTTTGTTAGGGGTGACCGAAAATTATCTGAAAGAAGTTGCTGGAATTAATTTGAAAGTTATTGCCAATCAATAATGAAAATAGTTCCTATGTTTAAAATCGGAAAAGACGGATAGTTGTAAGTAGCAAAAAAGCTATATCATTTTGGTTAACTTTGTAATAGCAATATAACAATATCAACCTCAATAATATAGCTTATGAAAGGATTACAAATTAACGAATTAAATTTTGATGGACAAAACATTTATGTAGGAATTGATGTCCATTTGAAAAGTTGGTCAGTGGCTATCCTGTCGGAACATTCCGTTCTGAGAAGATTTAGCCAGTCCCCCGAGCCGGAAGCCTTGCACAAGTATTTGGCGAGGAATTATCCCGGAGCAACTTATTTCTCGGTTTACGAAGCCGGTTTCTGTGGTTTTTGGATACACGAGAAATTAACGGACTTAGGAATCAACAATATAGTTGTCAATCCTGCTGACGTTCCGACCATGAGCAAGGAGAAGCTACGTAAAACCGATGCGGTGGATTGCAATAAACTAGCCCGCGAGCTACGCTCCGGCTCGTTGGAAGGAATCTATGTTCCAGGAACGGAAACCCTGGAAATGCGCTCTTTGATAAGACTGAGAAACTTAATTGTAAAAGACAGCACACGTGCTAAGAACCGCATCAAGTCACTGCTCCGTTTTCATGGTGTGGAGATTCCTGAAGAGTTCACCCGCTGCTCAATCGGCTGTTGGTCCAAACGTTTTCTGAATTGGTTACACTCTCTGGAACTTTCTACGGAGTATGGTAAAAAGACGCTCGAACTTCATCTTGAACAGTTCATTCGCCTGCGTCAAATGTTATTGCAGGAAACACATGCCATTCGTGAAATATCACGGAAAGAACCTTTTCATAAACAGATACGCTTGCTGACATCGGTTCCCGGTATAGGCATTACCACCGCTGCTACTTTGATGGTGGAGATTGATAATATATCCCGTTTTAGCAACGCTGAACATCTGGCATCCTTTATAGGATTGGTTCCCATGTGCCACTCCAGCGGTGACAATGATGTAGTTGGGGATATTACGGTTCGTCGCCACTTCATGCTTCGATACCTGTTTGTGGAAGCGGCTTGGATTGCTATCCGCAAAGACCCGGCCATGACAATGGCTTACAGCGAATACCGGAAACGGATGAACCCACAGAAGTCGATTGTAAAGATTGCACGCCGATTGGTAAATAGAGTATATTTTGTTCTTAAACAGGAAAAGGAATATGTACCATGTGTTGTCAAATGATATAGAATCCTATAAGGTAAAACAGCTTTCTTTTGAGAGAAATACTATCATATTTTTGCGGCTTTGAAGTCCGCTCAAAATAGTTTGTAACTCTCATTAATGGTTTGACTGATAAAGGAACTTGCAGCTCACTTAGTTGATGTCTGCTGTGGAAAGTTTGTTTTACCATAGGATTTTGGTTAGGTTTTCTTAGCCATATCAGACAGTATCAGTAATACAAAAAGAGAGGCGGATGAACGCCTCCCCAAGTAGCATTACTGCGTACCGTCAGGATGTTTATTGCTGGTAGGTTGCTCCTCAGCAGAGCCTACTTCCTCTTAACATACTGATACAAAGATAAAATACAAAAGTTAATTATTAATGAATTATCCAACTTTGTTTGGATTTTAAATGGAAAGAAATATGAAGCAAAGCGAGTATAAAAGGTGGATAAAGCGAAAGAAGAAATTACGCGCAAAAAGAAGAAAATCGAAAAAAAAGAAAAAACAATGCTACACGAAACTATATGTTATAGGTAACGGCTTTGACTTACATCATGGTATTCAATCAGGTTATTTCAACTTTAAAGACTTCTTAGAAGAGAATGACCCTGAAGTTTATAATGTGGTTGATACATATTTGGGGAATGTAAAAGATTTTTGGTGGGATTTTGAAAAAAATCTTGCTCTTTTAGATGAAGACCAGATATTAGACTATGCTTCAAATTATTTAGTCAGTTATGGAGCTGATGACTGGAGTGACGCCAATCATCATGATTATCAGTATGAAATAAATAGAATTATAGAGCCACTAACAAGTGGATTAAAGCGAAATTTTGTTGATTGGGTACTTCAGATTGAGGTTCAACATAAAAAAAATCAGATACTTAATTTAGAAAAAGATTCTCTATTTTTTTCATTCAATTACACCTCAACTTTGGAAAAACTTTATCGAATAAAGAATGTCAATATTAAGCATATTCATGGTAAGGCAATAAATTCTGATTCAGATTTAATCTTGGGACATGATTACAAAAAGCCTAATAACAAACCTGATTTAGAAAAAATCCGACGAGAAGCAGGAGAAGAAGCATACAATGAATATTTGGAAGAACTGGGTGGAGAAGATGTTAGAGTAACTGAGGGGTATGATATTATAAACTCATATTTTACTGATACGTATAAACCGACAAGTGATGTTATCAAAGAAAACAAAGCGTTTTTCAGGAAAATGAAGAATATTGACGAAATAATAATTTTAGGTCATTCTCTTGAAGATGTTGATATTCCATATTTTGAAAAAATATTTAAAAGTATTGATAATTCAAAGGCAAAATGGACTGTTTCATATCATAATGAAAAACATATTCCGAAACATCGGCAAGCTCTTAAAAATATTGGTATTAAAGACAAGCAAATAAATAATGTTCGGATGGATTATTTTTATCTAACTGAAGGCGTCTTATTTGGCTAAAGCATAAATCAAAGCGTACAATCATGTATATATCAAAAATAAAAATTAAAGGATTTCGAAATTTCAAAGAAAAAGAAATTCTATTCAATGATGGAATAAATGTCATTATTGGTCACAATAATGCAGGGAAAAGTAATGTATTGAAGGCAATATCTTTAGCAATTGACACACAAAGTTCAAAGCGATTGGACGTACATGACTTTAATAAGCACACTACGATTGAGGAACTAAAGGCTAATCCGCCTAAAGTAACCATTAATCTTACCATTTCTCAAAGTAAAGATGAAGACCCTAATTCAGATGACTTGGTGACTGTCGGAAATTATTTAACGAAGCTGGCATCACCATACGAAGCTCTGCTTACATACGAATTTTTCCTGCCTGAAAACGAGAGACAAAAGTATATAGATGCTTTATCCGAAGTGGATAATATAAAGAAAGCATGGAAGGTCATCCAACACGATTTCTTACGGCTCTACACTTCGAGAATCTGGGGTGGAGACCCCACATTGCAAATACAAGCAGATAGCGAATCATTACAAAAATTCGATTTTCAATTTTTGGATGCTATCCGAGATGTTGAGCGTGATATGTTTTCAGGGCGTAATACTCTTTTAAGAGAAGTATTAGACTTCTTTATGGATTATAGTATAAAGAATGATGCAACTAAAAGCGCGGAAGTCAAACTTGCAGAAATCAAAGCATTAAAGGAAGCCTTCTCCATAAACGCAGATGCATTACTTCAAACTTTGCAAGATAGAATGCGTGAAGGTAAGGAACAGATACTTGATTATGCAAAACAAACAGGAGCTTCTTTCAATCGAGCGAATCCGGACTTTGACGGAAGTTTGTCGGATGTAGAACTATTTTCCGCATTAAAATTAATCATAGAATATGAAACGGGGATAACAATACCAGCTACCCATAACGGTTTGGGATACAATAATCTCATATTTATGTCCCTGCTTTTAGCGAAGATGCAAGTAAATTCTGATGGAAATTATTTGGGAAGCAATGCCAAAGTGTTCCCTATTTTAGCGATTGAAGAACCCGAAGCACACCTTCATCCAGCTATGCAGTATAAATTTTTGAAATTTTTAAAAGAGAACAGGGACGTAAAAAAGAAGGTTCGTCAAATATTTGTAACAACCCATTCAACTCAAATTACATCGGCTGTTTCTTTAGATGAAATAATCTGTTTGCACAGCGAAAATGATATATTATCAGTAGGATATCCGGGCAAAGTTTTCAGTGAAACGGCTGAAGACAAAAAGTCAAAAGCGTATGTACAGCGATTTTTAGATGCCACCAAATCAGATATGCTTTTTGCGCAAAAAGTCATTTTAGTAGAAGGCATTGCGGAAGAATTACTATTAGCGACAATGGCAAAGTATATCGGACATTCATTAGAAGACAACCATGTCGCTGTGATTAATGTTGGAGGTAGATATTTTAGCCATTTTACCAAATTATTTGACACTTCCAACCCTCATGCCATATCTAAAAAGATTGTTTGTTTAACAGATAGAGACCCCAGCAGAAAAAAACGGAATGGTGGGCAACGTTTTGAAAAATGTTACCCTTATGAGTATTGTTGTGATGTAACAGGGTATGAGTATTCAGAAAACGCGAACGATAAGATCAATGCTTTTAATTCCAACGCTACCATTCACTTCTTTAGTCAGGATGAGCTAAAGAGTAAGACTTTTGAGTATGATTTAATGTTGCATAACTCTACATTGGATATGCTTGTTACTGATTCTATGAAAAATCAAGAGGAAATAAAGGAATTAATGACAATGAATTATTCTGATGCTTTGAATAAATTAAGGGCAAGTGATGAAAATGATAGAATAGTACAATCTTTAGAGGCTTCTTTGTGGAACGAAGACGAGAAGAAAAAAGCATTAGTAGCCTCTCGATATTTAAATTCAGTCGGCAAGGGTGAAAATGCCTTAGAGTTATGTAATATCTTGGAAGAAAATCTTCTGTTACCCGTAAATGAAAGAAAAACTTTTGATGTTCCACAATACATAAAAGATGCAATAGAATGGCTACTTCAATAACATCTGACGATTTAATTCCGATAGAGCAGCATTTTAGAGTATCGGCAGGCCCCGGAGCGGGAAAAACGCACTGGCTGATAAATCACATAAAAAACGTTTTATACACATCGTCCCGATTATATAAAACGAGAAAAATTGCTTGCATTACTTACACCAATATCGCAGTTGAAACGATATTGACAAGGCTTGGTTCTTCTTCTGATAGAGTGGAAGTAAGTACTATTCATAGTTTCCTATATAAGCATATTGTAAAACCCTACGTCAAATTTATTGCTGCCGAATACGAACTTAATGTCAGCAGGATAGATGGACACGATGAAGTAACCATAAGCAGAGGTCGAATTATTAATTGGGTTACAAACCATCCTAATGCAAGTTCATTATCACATCCATACACCGTTAATCAATTGACAAGACTTGAAGATAATATTGCTGCTTTAACCAGTTGGTTATCCAAATTATCTTTTACATTTGATACGACTGATAATTTAGTCATTTCCTGCGATAGAAAATATGCTTATTCTAATGAACCTAATCGACGATATTTAAATAAAAAATGTTTGGATATACTTGAAACTAACTTGATTAACTTAAAAAAAGAGTATTGGAAAAGAGGAGTCTTGCATCACGATGACGTTTTGTTTTTCAGCTATCAATTATTGACAAGATACCCGTTCATTTTGACCATTTTAAGAGCAAAGTTCCCTTACTTTTATATTGATGAATTTCAAGATTCAAATCCTATCCAAGTTCGAATTTTGAAAATGATAGGACAGCTCGAAACAAGGATAGGAATTATTGGGGATAAAGCCCAGTCTATATACGGGTTTCAGGGTGCAGATGCCAGCCAATTTGAGACTTTTCGTTTAGATGAAATGGCTGACTACCAGATGTTGGATAACCGTAGAAGTACCAATCAAATTATAGACTGTCTAAATTTGATTCGACCGGGATTTATTCAAAATAAGGTTAACAATATTGATGATGAAATTCCTCATATTCTGGTAGGTAATACAAAATCTGCACTAAATAAAGGTAAAGAATTATGCTCTTCCGATATGATTCACTCGCTTTCATATAAGAATATTACTTCCAATGCCATAAAAAAAGAAATGGATGTTAATATCCCAACAAATAATTTGCTAAAATCATTATCGGAGAAAGATTCAAATAAGGAAAGGCAATCACTGGTTTCTGTGTGTATAAAAGCTACAGAACTTGCTATGCACAATCGTTTTAAAGAGGCACTAAAAGAGATAGAAAAAACACTGCCAAATAAGGATACGGCAAGGAAAGAGGCTCTAATCCGTTTGGCTTTATTGGTTAGTAGGTATCATGAGTATAGCAATGGTAGTTTACTTGATTTTCATGCCTTCGTAAGCGCAAATATTAAAGCGGTATCAGCACTTCGAGCCGGAGCAATCCGAGATTTCTATACGAATAATAGTTATAAGCAATTGGCTGTTTGTGTGAATATTGTTGAAGATAATAGTTTGCATCGGACTATTCATAAATCAAAAGGAGACGAATTTGACAATGTGATGCTAGTTATTGATAAGGAGGTAGATTTGAGTTTTTTATTTTCGCCTAATTTGGATAATAATGAAGATCATCGTGTTTTTTATGTTGCTCTGAGTAGGGCAAAAAACAGATTATTTATTTCAACACCGACATTGAGCGACGCTAATAGGACTAAGTTGGCCGCAATGTCTTTTACAATATACGATCTTCCATAGTTTTATGAACTGCTCCTCTTGCTATATTTTTTATGAGGAGATGAAAAACACAAGAAAATAAAATGTAATCCAAACTTAGCTCTATTTGTGTGATTGATATTCAATAGCATACATATTTAAGTTTGGATTCTTTGAATATTCCGATTTTGCAGTAAATCCAACATTTGGATTTACTGGAGCGGATTCGTAATGATGAGAATTTAAATCATTTGTTACCGGCAAAAGATAGTTGGTTTTTACTGGCTACCTCTTTTTTTGTAATTTGTTGATGATGTTGGTTGCATTCGCCTGAAAAAATTGCCGGAGGGCAGCATCAACCTTTACGGTGATATTGCATTCTTCTTCAAGGGCAATTATCATTTGTTTTCTTATTTCAATCAGTTCACTTTCATTCAAATCCCTACCCAAATACTCCCGGTGCTCAATAATTGCCGAATAGATATAATCCCTAAGTATCATCTTCTCATAGTTATCGAGTTCGGAGAATTTCTTTTTTTCTAAGAATATAGGAAGGCAATCTATATCCGCATCGTCAAAAACAGTATCATCGTCCGGTTCTATCTCCGGTTGATCTCAACCCAAGACCGAACGGGCAAATCCCCTTACTTCGGGATATTTCGTGCTGTTTGCATATTTTCTAAGCAATTCCCAATCAGCTTTTGAACGTGGGTATTTTCCTGCAATATTCTCAATACGATTCAGAATTTGCAGTTCATTTTTCTTTTCCTGTGGCAAAGCTGCGCACTCCTTACAGATATGCACAGCGTGTCCTTTGCCGCTGAATTTCTCATTGGCTTTCCGCTCTCCGCATATTTTACAGTAATGTCCCGGCAGTTTCTTTTTACTCATTTCGTATCATATAAAACTTCACAAAGGTACAGTTCTTTTTTCGGTCGATTACCAAAATAGGAGTCGAAAATACTCCGATTTTTCAAAACACCCCAGACAACCCAGGACACAAGCATCCACCGTCTTAAAACCTTGCTCTCAATCCATTAGATAGGCTTACTTTCGTTCTGCATTAATGTTAATGCAGAATAAAAACATATTTATTATGGACGAAAGTAAAGTCAAAAATGAAGAGCCTAAAGTCTTACTGACGCAGGGCGAAGATGGCAAACTCAAAGCCATTGCAGGGGAACAGGACGGCAAGCTGAAAACCGTCAATCCCACCAAAGAGAATGCCGACCAATTTATGAAGATCGACACCAACGGTAATGCGTTGGAGAACTTCTTCAAGAAGTTTTCGGCGCAGTTCAAACACCCCTCCCATACAGGTGTTTATGCTGTCGGTCTGTCAGCCGCAGATAAAATAGCGGCTTTTCTCGACAAAATTATCCGTATCGACCACACCGACAAAGTGCTTGACCCGTACCGCGTCAAATTTGACGGTGATATGAAGGTAAAGATACAGGTAGAACTCACCGGCAAGTTCCAACCCTTAGACCTGAATAAACTCGACTGGAAAGAGGTTGAGAAATTAGGTCTTTCCGGCGAGAAATTGCAGGATGCCCTCAAAGCGATGGTCTACGGACATAAGTCTCCGGGGTTGGTGGAGGTTAAACCAGTGATCGAGGGGCAGGAGTTCCCGATGCAAGTTCGCCTATCGTTGGAGCAGCAGCCCGATGGCTCTCTTAAAATGCAAACCCACCCCAAGCAGGAGCAGCCCGACTTTGAGAAACCATTTATGGGCGTACTCTTTACTGAGCAGGACAAAGAGCAGTTCCAAAAAACAGGACACGGCGGTCGTGTGTTCGACCTTGAACTCGTAGCTGGAGGCGAGAAAGTGCCATCGCTAATCTCACTCGACAAGCTGACAAACCGTTTCGAGGCAATGGCGTTGAAGGACATCTACATTCCGCAGACCTTGAAAAACGTATCTCTTTCACCCGAACAACAGCAGGGATTGAAAGAGGGTAAAGCCGTTTGGATCGAGGGTATGGATAAGAAGGTCAAACAGGGTGAACAGCCCGAAAAAATCTCCCGTTTTGTGCAGTACAACGCCGCCAACAAGAATTTCGATTTTAAGTTCAGCGACGAGCAACGCCAGCAGTTCAACCAAGAGCGGAGCAACAAGCAGCAGGGTGAAGCCCATGAGCAGAAGATACCCAAAGCCCGCAAGCTCGGCGAGATATGGGTCTACTCGAAACAGGCAGGGGTACAATTAAGCCACGAGGATTTCAACAAACTTTGCAACAAAGAGCCTGTTTTTGTGGAGGGGATGCAAGCCAAACCCAAGCAGCAGGCAGCAGACGCATCGGGAGCACAAAAGGTCGAAGCAACCGACCTGCAAGGGCAGAAGTACAATGCGTGGGTATGGATCGACGAGAGCAAAGGCAAGGTGCGCCACAGCAGTAAACACCCCGACCAAGTGCGGACTATCGAGGCGAAACAGGCTGCGAAAAGCGGGCAAAACATTAAACCTGCCGCAGAGAGCCAAACACAAGTAGCGGTCAATAATGAGGGCAAGACCAACGAGGCGACCAAGCACTCCACCGAGCCATTGAAGAAAGGACAATCGCAGCCCACCGAGAAACAAGCTGAGAAGAAAGAGCAGACGCAGCGACAATCTCCTGCTGCTCCAAAGAAAGGCAAAGGGCGCAAAATGGGCTAAGTCATATCACAAACCACTAAAAAATCAATGTTCAAATGAAAATTATAATTGCAGAAAAACCGTCTGTGGCTAAAAGTATAGCAGCCGTAGTCGGTGCAAACAATAAAAAAGAGGGCTATATGGAGGGTAACGGATATGCCGTTACTTGGGCTTTCGGGCATTTAGTAGGGCTGGCCATACCGGAGCATTACGGAATCGAAGGCTTTAAACGTGAGAACCTGCCGATACTCCCCGCCGAGTTTAAGCTCTTGCCCCGACAGGTGAAAGAGGGCAAGGAGTACAAGAACGATCCCGGTGTGATGAAGCAACTTAAAGTAATCAAAGAATTGTTCAGTCGTGGGGACGAGGTTATCGTCGCAACCGATGCCGGACGAGAAGGAGAACTCATATTCCGCTATATATTTGAATATATAGGCAGTTCCCTTCCGTTCCGCCGTTTGTGGATAAGTTCGCTTACCGACCGTGCCATCCGCGACGGGTTCAAAACTCTTCGTCCGGGCAACGATTACGACAACCTTTATGCTTCGGCCAAAGCCCGAAGCCAAGCCGATTGGGTTGTGGGCGTTAATAGTAGTCAGGCTCTTTCGCTTTCGGCTGGGCATGGCGTATGGTCGCTCGGCAGGGTGCAGACCCCGACACTGGCGATTATTTGCAGTCGATATTTGGAAAACAAGGAGTTTAAACCGCAAACATACTTCCGTCTGAAACTCCATACCGCCAAAGATGCGACCGTATTTGCCGTTCTCTCGGAGGATAAGTTCGACAGCCGAACCATCGCCGAGGAGGTTACAGCACAGGTCAATACCGCAGGAACGGTACGAGTTACGAGCGTAGAGCGTAAGGAGGTTCAACAAGAACCGCCTCTGCTGTACGATCTGACCACACTTCAAAAAGAAGCCAACAACAAACACGGCTTTTCGGCAGACAAGACCCTGACCATAGCGCAGGCGTTGTATGAGGCAAAGCGAATTTCATACCCACGTACAGGGTCGCGCTATATCTCCGCCGACGTACTGGAGGAGATACCGCATCGAATCGCCATGCTTCGTTCGCATCCGCTTTTCGGGGCGTATATCGACAACAGGTTCGATACGACACTCAACATCCGCTCAGTGGACGATAGTAAAGTTACCGACCATCACGCACTCATTATCACGGAAGAACCCGTCCACGAATTATCCAAAGACGAGCAGATTATTTATGACATGGTTGCCGGGCGTATGCTTGAAGCCTTCGGCGAACGTTGCATCAAAGAGAACACCGCCGTAAAACTGGATGCGGACGGTGTACACTTCTCCTGCAAAGGGAGCGTTACGCTCGTCCCCGGCTGGAAAGACGTATTTAATACTAAGGACGAGCCAAACGACGAGGACGATTCGACCATCTTGCCCGCTCTGGTCGAAGGAGATAAACTTTTGGTTCGTGATTGCGAAATACAAGAGAGACAGACCAAGCCCCGCCCGCTTCATACCGAAAGTTCATTGCTTGCGGCGATGGAGAGTTGCGCTAAGGAGGTAGAGGACGAACAGGAGAGTGAGGCGATGAAAGAGTGCGGTATTGGAACACCCGCCACCCGTGCGGCGATTATTGAGACACTTTTCTCCCGCGAGTATATCGTAAGGGAAAAGAAATCTCTTGTCCCGACCAGCAAAGGGTTGGTGGTCTATCTGGCGGTAAAAGATAAGAAGATCGCCGATGTAGCCATGACCGGGCAGTGGGAACAAGCCCTCAATAAGATTGCTTCGGGCGAGATGAATGCCTCTACGTTTCACAAGGGCATTGAGGTTTATGCTTCACAGATCACCGCCGAATTGCTGGACATGACCTTTGAGCGGCAGGATAACCGCCCCTCATGCCCTTGCCCGAAGTGCAAGAGCGGAAATGTGGTTATCTACCAAAAGGTTGCCAAGTGTCAAAACGAAACCTGCGGCCTGACCATATGGCGTTCCATCGCAAAAAAGGAACTTACGGACGGACAACTGACAGACCTTCTAACAAGCGGTCAAACCGCCTTAATTAAAGGGTTCGTCAGCAGTAAGACCGGGAGCACGTTCGAGGCAGTCATCAAATTCGATGCGGACTATAAAACAGTCTTTGAGTTTCCGCAAAAGAAAGTCGGCAGCAAAAAACGACGTTCTAAATAAAATCTTCATTATCTTTGACCACTGAAAGGCTTTGTTCTACGATTCGGAATAGTCGTTTAACATTGATCTTTTAGTGGTGGCATCCGGGGCAAGGCTTCGGATGCCTTTTTTTCGTCCAGTTCCAAAGGCTCAAATCTGAAATAATCGGCAGCCTTATCTCCCCCTGTAAATCGGGTATTTTTAACCTTCCACAGTGTACGGCTCTCGCTCATCGTTCGAGTAAAACGGCAGCCTTTCTATCCTCCTTATCGATTACAAGAAAACCACTGTCCATTTTAAGAACCTCCAATCATAAGGCGTAAGCACTAAAAATCCTGCACTAAACATTTTCCACCTTAACACATACGGCAACTGCTCGATGGGTTATTTTCTATCAGAGTGCAAAGGTGATTACGGGATATTAACGGGCAGTAAAGTACGAGCCTTGCAGGTTCACGGAAAAATCTCCACGCTTGCAGGTTGTATTTTGTCCGTGAATACTTGACAGCCCTAATCCCTACACCGGAATTGCACCTGAATAAAAAATCAACCCGGCAGATGCCGATTAAACATTAAGGTCATGGAAAATATATCAGAAGCACGGATTTATGTAGGAACTTACGCAAAATACAATGGAGGTTCTATTTTCGGTAAGTGGTTAGACCTCTCGGATTATTCCGATAAGGAGGAGTTTTACGAGGCTTGCCGCGAGCTTCACAAGGACGAGCAAGACCCGGAGTTTATGTTTCAGGATTGGGAATATATACCCTCCGATCTTATCGGGGAAAGTTGGCTTGCCGACAATATCTTTGAGATTATCGAAGCCATCGACGAGCTGGACGATGATAAAAAAGCGGCTTTCGAGGTCTGGCTAAATCATGGAAACCACGATATTACGACCAAAGATATAACCGACCTGATCCGCTCTTTCGAGGATGACTTTCAGGGAGCGTATAACGATGAAGAAGATTATGCTTATGAAATCGTCGATGAGTGCTACGACTTACCTGAATTTGCGAAAACATACTTTGACTACGCAAAGTTCGCCCGCGATTTATTTATGGGTGACTACTGGTTCGAAGACGGCTATGTGTTTCGGTGCTCATAACCAAACCGGAAATAATTTTAAGGCGGAGCAATCCGCCTTATATTTACTCGGTCTGAGATAAACACTTCGCTTAATCACTCCGCATTGCCCTTATATTCACCCTCGGCAAAATGGTCACGGATGAACTTCTCTACGTTTTTCTCCGTGTAGAAAATTTTGTGGTGAATAGTTATGTAGGTCAATTCACCAGCCGAGCGGTAGCGTTGCAGCGTTCGCTTGCTTACGTTGAGCATTTGGCACAAGTCCTGATTATCCAGAAGTCGTTCGCCATTGAGTACATTATGTCGTCCGCTCATGATCTCCATAAATTTATCCAGTCGGTCGAACCGCCCCATAAATTGAGTAAACCACTCCTGCATAAAATCTTTTATATTATTATCTTCCATTTTGCAATCGTATCTAATTGATTTGATGCAAAGTTCGGAAAGAATAGAATGCCGAATTCACAAGTAGTACCCAACTCAGGTATTTTTTATTTCAAAAACCACTTTATCTTACTGGATGCCAATGTGTTTGAAATGATATATATTATATTGTTTATAATTTAAGCAAACTATCCGATAATTTTCAGTGATTTTTAGGCAAAAATGCAATAAAAATATCCTAAAAAACAAAACACCTAACTCGTGTATCAGTGAGGTGTTTTTGTAGATTGCAAATAAATAATGCCTATTTGGAAAACCTTATCCAAAATAGGCATTGAAATGAGTGAAAGGAAGATTTACTTATCCGAATACAATCCTAACTGGTTTCCTTCACGCCTCTTTATAGGAGGTGTGATAGTCTTTTATTTCAGAAAATAGGGATTTATTGGAATTACGGTTACGAGAATTTATTCATTTCATCTTTCAGCTCATCACTGAATTGTTCTGGAGCCAGTTCTGAATAAAGCTCTATCAGGTTTTCTTCTGGGTCGCGCAGATATACTGTACGCATTCCCCAATCAGACATATCGGCAGGTTCATTAATGAACACTACACCCTTTGCTTTCAATGCGGCATAAGTTTCATCCACGTTATCCACGTTGAATGCAACGAGTGACTTTTCCCTGAATCCAGTGGGCAGCTCCTTGTCAGCATTACCTACTGCCGGAGCCATCCAGTCGGATACGAAAAGAGCGAAGCCCTCTCTTCCATCGGTTCCATTAAAATTGGCATATCCGCTGTTTTCGTTACCCCATGCCGATTCCAGTCCGAGCTGCTCAGAGTAAAACTTAAAACATTTAGCAAAATCTTTAACTAATAATCTTACGCTACTAAATTTCATTGTCTTTTAATTTTTATGGGTTTATAATTAGTTTTTCTTCCATTATCGTTGCATCGCGAGTAAACGCTCCGTTCTGATAACAATAGTGGCAAAACTCCTCATTTCTTGCTCCGTTGGCATTCGTGCCGAAATCTTCTGCGGACTGCATATTCATTCTGTAACTTTGGCAAATTTTCTCTTGCATATGTTATTTTAGATTCAAAAGTACGGATTCCATGTTTTTTAATTTTGTAAAAGGCGACATTTTATATCAGTTCTTTTGGCAGATCGCCACCGAACTCTTTGAAATCTTTTATCAGATGGGAATCGTCAAAGTAACCGCATTCTAAAGCAGTCATATATAAGCTTTCGTCTGGGTAGGTTTGCAGGTATTTGACTGTACTTTTGAACCTGATAATACGGCTGAACATTTTGGGTGAAACACCGATTGCAGTTTTAAATCTGCGTTCGAGTTGTCGTTCACTGAGACATATCTCTGCCGCCACTTGTTTTGTACTTACCAATCCTTTGGTTCTACTGATAAATTCCAAAGCATGATCTATGCGTTTTTCTGTCATAAAATAATCGTTTAGCCGTCCTACCAGATATTGGTCGAGGAAAATAATCCTTTCTTCCATTTTGGAAAATTCAGGTAGCCGGTCATAAAAAGATTTCTCGAAAAGAGTATCCATAAGGTCAATATCGATTGCCCTGTCTGTCAATTCGAATACCGGTATTCGGGAGAACGCTGTTATTCCATTGGGGCGAAACCGGATACCGAGCATCTGAATCAATCCCGAAAAACACGAAATATTCAAATGAGAAGTCATTACACCTACAATACGGGGGATGTATGGAAACAGGTGTCCTTTGCCGTCATTATCTGTAAAATTGAACAGCATATCTACACAACCGTCCGGTAGGAACCGTTGAGTATAAAATTCACTAAGAAATCCATCCGAAACCCAATAAGTCTCTATCAGATGTTGTAGCCGTACATCGGGAAGATATTCTCTATACATTTTTTTATCTAATATAAGGAAGCTCTTTCTTATTTATAGCATCCATCTTTTGAAATTTACCAGTTTCCTACACCAAGACGTTCAGCGAACGTTATGTTATAATTAAGAAGTATCTGATATACTTCTGTATGTTACTATTTTACGCATACAAAGATACTATTTTATATGGATATGAATATCCAGTTTTCAATTCCTACTATCAGCATCATCCATTCGTTTATTCAAAGCATCAATCATCTTTCGTAAATAAACAGTCCTATCTCCTTTCCTTTCTCTTATTTCCAGATATATACGATAAATATCGCCCATGTCAATATTGAACATCTTACCAAACATCGCAGCCAACACTTTGATTTCGATATTGCCGTTATTGACGCTTGCTAAAGTATCTATCCCATAAATGATTTCGCCCAGTGAGTTTTTCTTATCCGTCCATTTTTCATTGGAACGGATACCATTGATCGACTCGGTATTATTTTCTTCTTGTATAAGTCTTGCATATTCACTATTTATATATGCGACCATCATATCACCAGCTAAGAGTTTCGCCACTTTAAAGTCAAAATTGGTGGAGAATTTAGGATCACGTTCAAAATAGAAGCATTCGAGGTTGAGTTCGAATTCGCCCCGTCCACGAAGAAAATAATACTCATCCAATACAGTCTTTCCTGACCTGTAATATTGAATGAAGTCAGCATTCTTTTCAAAGAAATAGTTAATCCTGTATTGTTCTTTTTCGAGGAAGCTGCGAATCTTATTATAACATCCTATCGGACGCTTTAACTCTAAATAATATAGTTTTCGATAGTAAATCAGTTTACTGAATAATATAGGTTTAGTAAACTTGAAGAAATGAATTTCCTCTTCCTTGCTTTCAAACTGATAATCGGATACAATTATTTTTAACTGCTCAAACGCTGACTCCATCAATAGAATTAACGGCGGAGCATCGCGAATAACATCAGACATTTCTATCTCACCTGCCTGTATGGAAGTGTTCAATTCAGCTATTATGTTTGTAATCCTGTCTTTATATCGTTGTTTGAGGCTAATTATATCAAGACATCGCACTAATATTTACGTTTCTGATAGTTTCATATTATCGTATTCAAATTGCAAAAGTATGGTTTTCTTTTAGTTATATTCTTGTAAAAAACCGACATTGTGAGATCAACCATACTGGATGATATAAAATGTATTATGCAAGTTGGATTTAATATAGGTGTCTTTGTACTCTGATTTTTAAAAAAATATGCTTAATTTTGATTGTTTAACTCGATTTTTAGGCGAAAAACTAGTTGCAGTTATAGATAGGGCTAAAGGTTACTATCATCCAAAAGAAAATTAAACAGCAGACCCAGAAAATCCCTCAATTATGAACCCCTTTAAAACTATTTACTCTACATTTGACATAGCGTTGCATTGATAAGTTGAATCTACGATTGACTACAAGATATTTTATTATTAGGTAATATGGGGATTATTTCGTACCTTTACATCAAGTTAAGTCGCTCTTTATTTTATGCAAGAATGAAGCAAACTAGCGAAGTTTGCTCGTTTCTAAATCGTTACCTACTACGAAAATATCTCACATAACTTGTTGTTTATCAATTGAAAAGACGAAATACTGTGTCTTGCCAAGTGAAAAGTTAAATTTTTATCAATTCCACAAAGATCACCAATCTCTTTTAAATAACTGTTGGTCTTTTGATTGCTTAATACGGGAAGTAGTGTGCCTCCCGGCAAATTCTCCGCTTTGTACTTCTCTATAATTGAAAGGGGAATCTTTAATAACGGAACATTTACAGAGGTGTCGGTTTTTTGCCGTTTTGTGGAAATCCACAAACTCCCATCAAAGGAAGTGATTATATTATCACTTGTCAAGTTCTTTACATCTATGTACGCCAAACCGCTGAAACATGAGAATATAAATATGTCTCGCACCTGCTCCAATCGTTTTGTAGGAAAACTCTTCTCCATAATTTTTTGAAGCTCTCGATCGGTCAAATAACCTCTATCAACCTTTTTGAGTCTGATTTTGTAGTTCGCAAATGGATCAGCTGTGATCCAGCCATTGTTTTTTGCAATAATCACAATCATTCTAAAAGTCTGGATAAACTTAGCTGTTGTATTCTCATTACATTTGCTCACGACACGCAAGTAGCTCTCTAAATCGGTAATAAACATATGATTAATCTCTTTGAGAGAAATATCGCTAAGATTATATTTACTTTTCAAAAACTCTTCCAGACGGCGACAACATCTATCATACTTCTCGAGTGTTGCAGGTGTCTTACTGATACCTATTAACTTTCGTGCATCATCGTTGTGTTTTCTGAATAGCTCAAGTAGAGTGCGTTGTTTTGTAGTAATACCCAGAAAAGCATTTTTTACTTTCTCTGCCGTAACATATGCCTCTTGTAACTCAATTTCTCTATAGTGGTTTCTAATAGAGGTACGCATGTCCTCCAGCATTTCATTAAGCTGACGTGCTTTTATTGTGCTTCCGGCTGCTTTGGCTCGCATAATATCCCAAGCATTTGGATCAATGGTTAGTTTGGAGCTGAATTGTACAATCTCCCCATTTAAGGAGACTCTTACCATAATACTAACGGTTCCGTCTTTGTTTATTTGATTTTTTCTCAGGTAGAAAAGAATCTTAAATGTGCTTTTACTCATATTATCATTTCAATTTAATTTCCATTACAAAGGGTGTAATGACTTCCTTTGCAAAGGAATGGTAGATTACTAGATAATGAGTAGACGTTTAAGAGGCAATAGGCGACAAATCAGATACTTATAAAGAAAATCGTTACTAAGATTTTACCAAATGTTTTAGTAACGATTTAGTAATAAAATAGTGTCTTGAATAGGCTTTTACTTGTCCTGTTTTTGGTAGTTGCTATAAAGAAAAAAGTCCTATAAAACCTTGTTTTATAGGACTTTGTCGCTTTTTGACCATTTTTTGTCTCTTGGTCTTAGCGGAGAGAGAGGGATTCGAACCCCCGGAACCTCGCAGTTCAACGGTTTTCAAGACCGCCGCAATCGACCACTCTGCCATCTCTCCAAAACTTCTTGTATAGAAGTGCTTTTCGTTAAAA
>POVV01000514.1_pt1 | contig 23773 bp, 19 predicted proteins | sample 1560271 | NCBI WGS metagenome assembly POVV01 (sample SAMN08337232, study PRJNA429181) | Bioreactor metagenome, whole genome shotgun sequencing project. | biome: cows' rumen and soil; feature: anaerobic; isolation source: anaerobic chemostat enrichment culture, galacturonate as sole carbon... | reverse complement strand
TATATCTATTATTTCTGGCAAAAAAATACTGGTCGAAAGTATATTTGTTGACAACAGTTTTTGCTATAAGTAGCGTCTTATTAATAGGTTCTGTCGATTATATCTTTACCGATATTATGCAGCCTCACCAGCAAATGCGTATCAAAGTAACGCTTGGTATGGAGGACGACCTTATGGGGGCAGGATATAATGTTAATCAGTCTAAAATTGCTATTGGTTCAGGAGGCTTTTTAGGTAAGGGATACTTGAATGGAACACAAACGAAGCTTAAGTATGTGCCTGAGCAGGATACAGATTTTATCTTTTGTACTGTAGGTGAAGAACAAGGCTTTGTTGGGTCAGTATTTGTACTGTTGTTGTTTTCGGCATTGATACTTCGCTTAATCTTTTTAGCTGAACGACAGAAAAATACTTTTGGTCGTGTTTATGGATATTGTGTGGCCTGTATTTTGTTTTTTCACATGGCTATCAATATAGGTATGGTTATTGGTCTGACTCCGGTAATAGGTATTCCGTTGCCGTTTTTTAGTTACGGAGGATCTTCTCTTTGGGGATTTACTATTTTGCTGTTTATCTTTCTACGAATTGATATGGCAAGAAAGAGAAGATGATAATAAATACAACATTATGAAACTAATTAAGAAATAGAAGATTTAAAACATGAAAATAATATCATACAACGTTAATGGCATTCGTGCTGCTGTTAATAAAGGCTTATTTCAGTGGCTTGAAAAGGAATCTCCAGATATTCTCTGCTTGCAAGAAATAAAAGCAATCGAAGAACAGATAGATTTAATAACAATACAATCTCTAGGATACAATTATTATTTCCATTCTGCCGAGAAGAAAGGCTATAGCGGAGTCGGAATTCTTACAAAACGTAAACCTGATCTAGTGAAGGTAGGTATGGATATGCATGTATATGACAGGGAAGGGCGTGTATTACGTGCCGATTATGGAGATATGACCGTAATATGTGTTTATATTCCATCGGGTACAATGGGGGATGTACGTCAGGATGTGAAAATGAAATTCCTTGCAGATTTTTCCCTGTTTATAGATGACTTGCGAAAAGAAAGACCTAATATCTTGATCTGTGGTGATTATAATATATGTCATAAGCCTATTGATATAAATCATCCGGAGAAGCATTTGAAAAGCTCAGGCTTTTTACCCGAAGAACGCCAGTGGTTTGATGAATTTATTGCTACAGGTCTGATTGATACTTTCCGTATTTATGATCAGAGCCCCGAGAAATATAGTTGGTGGAGCTATAGAGCAGGGGCTAGAGGCAAGAACTTGGGTTGGCGCATTGATTATCATATCATCTCAGAACCTATACGTAATCGCTTAAAAGGGGCTTCGATGATGAATGAGATTGATTTCTCAGATCATTGTCCTATAGTTGTAGAGCTGGATTTCTGAATAGTATAATCAATATTTTATATTCATTAGTATTATTTATATCTTTGGCTTTATTTTATAAAACTAATAACCCTTAATCAAATGAAGTCATACTTTTTACTTTTTATTTTTATTCTTGGAACGTATTCTGCTTACGCACAAAACAAAGATGAGTATATTGTTGTTGAATCGGCAAACTCACCTATAAAAATGCTGCATGGAAAATATGACAATTCGTTTTTGTCTCATTTAAGTGTTGCGTTCAGGGCTTCGACTATGGGGGGAGGTATACAAGTTGCAACTCCTATTAACGATTACTTTAAGTTGCGCGCAGGTATTGACTATCTTAATTTCAAAACAAGTAATATAGATATCACATTGGATGATCCGGATGGAACATTTCAACAGTCACTAGGATACACTCCGGATTATAAGATGAAAGGTAAACTAAATCTTGCCCATGGAAATGTCTTAGTAGATTTTCATCCTACAAAAGGAATATTTCATCTTACAGCAGGGTTTTATATTGGAACAAATAAAATTAAGGCTGATGGTATGCTGGTAGATTCTAATGGAAAGAAAGCTGAATTAGAAGAAGGGCAGTCATGGCCTACAATTAATTTTGACGGACATCAACTCGAAATAAATGATGCTAACTTGAATGCAGAAGTTCAATTGGGAAAGGTCATTAAACCTTATTTTGGACTTGGGCTTGGACGGGCAATAGCTCAAAATCGTGTTAGTTTCAAGTTTGAACTAGGAGCATTGTATCAGGGGGATTATACATTGAAGCAGAATGGGAAAAAAATAGGTGATAATCAGAATCTATCTGAGAATTTTGATGACGTAGATAAATATACTAAATTGTTGAAATGGTGGCCTATGCTTAACTTCCAGATTTCATATAGGATTTTTTAATCTTTTCCAGAATAAAGTATATTTTATATTAATATTCGGATTAATCAATAATGACGCGCTAGATATAGATTTAATAAATAACTAATAGCCTGTGATAAGCAGGCTATTTTCTTTTTTATTTACTATTTTTGTGGACGAAAGTTTCTTAGACTTTTGAACATATAGTATATCTCGGTGTTAAAGTAACAGGAATACTGAGGTTTTATTTAAATAATATAAAATTAATAATGGCAAATTTATTAAATATAAAGGATCTACATGCCAATGTTGAAGGCAAGGAAATTTTGAAAGGATTGAATCTTGAAGTTAACGAAGGCGAAATTCATGCTATAATGGGACCTAATGGTGCAGGCAAGAGTACTCTTGCGTCTGTGTTGGTGGGAAATCCTAATTTTGAAGTAACAGAAGGTGAGGTAAACTTTAGAGGTCACGATCTTTTGGATATGGATCCTGAAGATAGAGCTAGGGAAGGTCTTTTTCTTAGTTTTCAATATCCTGTAGAAATACCGGGTGTAAGCATGACAAACTTTATGCGTGCATCTCTTAATGAAATACGTAAGCATAGAGGTCAGGATCCGATTTCAGCTTCTGATTTTCTGAAAATGATAAAAGAAAAGAGAGAGTTAGTAGAATTGGATAAAGACCTTGCAGGACGTTCTGTTAATGAAGGATTTTCAGGAGGAGAGAAAAAACGTAACGAAATATTTCAGATGGCAATGCTAGAGCCTAAACTAGCTATTCTTGATGAAACAGACTCGGGTCTGGATATAGATGCTCTTCGTATAGTTGCTGCGGGTGTCAATAAACTTAGAAGTAAAGATAAAGCAACTATTGTAATAACTCACTATCAGCGTTTGTTAGACTATATTAAGCCTGATTTCGTCCATGTATTATACAAAGGGCGTATCGTGAAGAGTGCTGGGCCTGAATTGGCTTTAAAACTCGAAGAAAATGGTTATGACTGGATTATTAAAGACTTTCAAGAATGATAGAACAACAATATATAGATATATTTAACCAATATCGAGATACGATTGATTCTAAATCGGTGGCTGTGTTAAATAATCTTCGAGAAAAAGCCTTGGATGCTTTTCAAAAACAAGGTTTTCCTACGAAAAAATTAGAAGACTACCTATATTTGGATGTTGCTGCTGAGTTTATACCAGATTTTGGACTTAATCTCAACCGTGTGCCATTTGCAGGTAATCCATATACAGCTTATAGATGTGAGATCCCTAATATGACTACAAATCTTTATTTTGTATTAAATGATTTGTTTCATGAAGAGCATAAGCCCAAAGTAGAATATCCCAGAGGCGTATTTGTCGGTAGCTTTAAACAATTTTCGGAGCAAAAACCAGATGTGTTTGCTAAGTACTACGGACAGATAGCTGACCTTTACAATAATGGTGTTGTCGCTTTCAATACGATGTTCGCTCAAGATGGATTTGTTATCTATGTTCCTAAAGGAGTCGTTCTAGAGGAACCGATACAGCTTATTAATATACTGAAAAGTGAGTTTAACTATTTGGTGAATCGTCGCATTTTAATCATTGCAGAAGACGATGCTCAGGTTAAACTGTTGATTTGCGACCATACGGTTGACGAAACTCATTTTTTAGCTACTCAGGTGACCGAAATATTTGCCGGAAAGAATGCTATTGTAGATTATTATGATCTGGAGGAGAATTCGGATAAAGTAACTCGTCTTACCAATACATTCGTACATCAGGAAGAGGCTTCAAATGTGTTAGTGAATAATATGACATTGAATACAGGTATAAGCCGTAACAATTATCATGTTAAACTAAGAGGAGAGCATTCCGAAGCTTATGTTTGCGGTATGGTGATTGCCGATAGAAACCAGTATGTAGATAACTTTGCTTTTCTGGATCATGCTAAGCCTCATTGTACTAGTACACAATTGTTCAAGTATGTATTGCAGGACGAAGCGAAGGGCGCTTTTTGCGGAAGAATTTTAGTGGAAAAAGATGCGCAAAAAACACTTGCATATCAGTCTAATAATAACCTGTGTATATCACCCACTGCTCATATGTATGCTAAGCCTCAGTTGGAAATATATGCCGATGATGTAAAGTGTTCTCATGGTATGACTACCGGGCAGTTGGATGAAGAAGCATTGCTGTATCTGCGTTCTCGTGGTATTGGGAAAGATGCTGCACGCCTATTGTTGATGCAGGCATTTACGTCTGGTGTACTAGAGCACGTACGCATCCCTCGACTAAGAGACAGATTGGCTGATTTAGTAGAAAAACGCTTTAAAGGCGAGTCTGCACGGTGCGGAAACTGTGCCGTATGTAAATAAGTTTGTAGTTGTAAATTAAAAGTTATGAGTTATAAGGGGCAAATATGAAAATGCTGTCGACTTTTGACTGTTAACTGTTAACTCTATAAAATGGATATAGACAAAATAAGATCTGATTTTCCTATCCTATCTACTACTGTTTATGGTAACCCCCTCGTATATTTAGACAACGGGGCAACAACTCAAAAGCCTAAATGTGTTGTAGAAGAGATAGATAAGATATATTACACCACGAATGCAAATGTGCACCGTGGTGTACATTATTTAAGCCAAAAAGCTACCGATTTGGCGGAAGAGTCGCGTGTGGTGGTTCAACAATATATAAATGCAGAACATAGTAGAGAGGTAATCTTCACGAAAGGTACTACCGAATCGATCAATCTTGTGGCGCATAGCTTTTGTCAGCAATTTTGTCAGCAAGGTGATGAAATTATTATCTCAGCTATGGAACATCATGCGAATATTGTGTCGTGGCAGCTACAGGAGACAATTAGGGGTATAAAACTCCGAATTATTCCTATAAATGAGAAAGGGGAGTTGATAATAGATGAAATGAAGAAACTCATTTCATCTAAAACTCGTTTGATTTCTGTGACTCATGTTTCTAATGTACTTGGTACGATTAATCCGATAGAAGAAATAATCGAAATCGCCCATAGCCATGATATTCCGGTATTGATTGATGCGGCACAGTCTGTGCAACATATGGTAATTGATGTGCAGAAATTGGATTGTGATTTTCTTGTTTTCTCTGGACATAAGGTATATGGGCCAAATGGGGTAGGGGTGCTATACGGTAAAGAAAAATGGCTGAACCAGATGCCTCCCTATCAAGGAGGAGGTGAAATGATCGGTCATGTTTCATTCAAAGGAACTACATTTAATGAGCTTCCTTTCAAGTTTGAAGCCGGAACTCCGAACTATCCGGATGTGATTGCACTAGCTAAAGCATTAAATTATATAAAAAATATTGGTCTTGACTCAATAAAATCATATGAAGATGAGTTATTACAATATTGTTCTGATGAACTAGCAAAAATAGAAGGTATTCGCATATTTGGAACTTCTGAGAAGAAAAGCAGTGTTATATCTTTTTTAGTTGGAAATATTCATCATTACGATATGGGAATGCTTTTAGATAAAATGGGAATTGCCGTTCGTACAGGGCACCATTGTGCACAACCACTGATGGAAGAGCTTGGTATAGAAGGTACCGTGAGGGCATCTATTGCATTCTACAATACAAAAGAAGAGATCGATCGGCTTATAATAGGCATAAAGCGTGTAGTCACTATGTTTAGCTGAAAATCTCAAAAATATATAATTGTAAAAGTTTATTTTTAAATTATAAAAGCTTTGTGTAAATTTGCAAACTAATTTTTATATAGAATGAGAATCAAAATTCTGTGCGCCTTTTTATTAGCTATGGTATTGGTTTCGTGCGGGGAGTATAATAAAATACTGAAAAGCCGTGATGCTGAATTGAAATATACATATGCAAAGAAATACTTTGATGAGAAAAAATATGGTAGATCAATAACATTGCTTGATGAAATTCTCTCGGCGTATGCAGGATCGAGTAAAGAACAGGAAATACTGTATCTTCTTGCTCAGTCTTACTTCTACGATAAAGATTATACCACTGCAACACAGTATTATACCAGATACTATAATAAGTTTCCAAAAGGTGATTATGCTGAGTTAGCCCGATATAATGCAGCATATGGATTATATTTGGATTCTCCTGATGCCCGTCTGGATCAGACGAGTACAATAAGGAGTATACAACAATTTCAGACATTTTTAGAGTATTTTCCTCAAAGTGCAAAAGCGCCGGAGGCTCAGGATTTGATGTTCAAATTGCAGGAAAAACTTGCATATAAGGAATACTTAGCTGCTCGTCTATATTTTAATTTAGGTCTTTATAATAGAGATAACTATTATGAATCGTGTATAGTGACAGCCAAAGAGGCTCTTAAGAGCTATCCGTTTTCTGAATTTACAGAAGAGTTTCAGATATTGATCGTTAGATCTAAATTTGAATCGGCAGTGTATAGTGTAGACCTGAAGAAGCAAGGTCGCTATAGAGAATTGATCGATGAGCATTTCAACTACAAGAATATGTTTCCAAGTGGCAAATATGCAAAAGAGTCGGAAGGATATTACCGTAAGGCTCTGAAAGAACTAGGGCAGGAAGTTGATGAAGCCACTAATGAAGCGGTGAAACAAGAATTGAAAAAATAATCAAATTATATACAAAAGAACTATGGATTATAGAAAATCAAGTGCGGCAAGTAATACCGTTACAAGAGATATGATGAGCCTTTCGGAAGAAACAGGTAATGTGTATGAAACTGTAAGAATTATAGGTAAGCGCGCTAACCAGATTGCTGTGGAAATGAAACAGGATTTGGATAAAAAGTTACAGGAGTTTGCTTCATATAATGATAATTTGGAAGAGGTGTTTGAAAACAGAGAGCAGATTGAGATATCTCGTTATTATGAGAAACTACCTAAATCGACTTTAATCGCAGCTCAAGAGTACGTAGAAGGCAAGTTGTATTATAGAAATCCAAATAAGGATAAAGATAACTTCTAATGATACAGCGGATTCAATCTGTATATTTACTTTTAGTAGCTTTGCTTATGGTAGCAGCTATTTTTTGTCCTTTATTAGAGATAAGTCGAAATGATATTGTTTTTTCTTTTCATTCATTTGGAATAGGTTCTGATTTTCCTACATTAGGAGTCTTGACTTTTGCTATATTAAGTGCATTATTGTCATTTGTAAATATCTTTCTTTATAAGAAAAGGAAAATACAAATGAAATTGGCATTATTAAATGCTTTGTTGATCGTAGTATATTATGTAACTACTATGGTGTATCTGAATGCATTTCTTAGTAAAATAGATGATTCATATACCATCAATGTACAGTTTGGAATTATTCTTCCTGTTGTAGCTCTTATATTCAATTTATTAGCTATTTCAAGAATAAAGAAAGATGAGAATTTAGTAAAATCACTAGATCGGATTCGATAATATTATTTTAGATATAATAGAAAGCCAGATAAATTATTATCTGGCTTCTTTCATTTTATACTTTTGGGAAAAAGAAAAAGCAACCCTTTTGAGGTTACTTTTTCTACTCATATATTTATGAAAACCACATTTGATTAATAGCGAGCCTCTACTGCGCTCCAATCTATAATTTTCCACAACTCAGCTAAATGATCAGCACGACGATTTTGGTAATCCAAATAGTATGAATGTTCCCACACGTCGAATCCAAGAAGTGGTGTTAATCCTTTTGTAATAGGATTGCCTGCATTTGCTTCTTTTGTTATTTGCAATTTACCTGCACTATCTTTAGCCAACCATACCCAGCCTGAACCAAATACACTTACACCTGCTGCGTTAAATTCTTTCTTAAAGTTTTCGAATGATCCGAAAGCAGCATTGATTGCTTCTGCTAATTTCCCTTTAGGTTCGCCTCCTCCGTTAGGACTGAATGAAAGGAAATAAATATTATGGTTTAGAGTTTGACCTGCATTATTGAAAATAGCACCGTCACTTTCTTTTACAATTGTTTCCAAATCTGCATTTTCAAACTTAGTTCCAGGAATAAGATTATTTAAGTTTGTAATATATGCTTGAAGATGTTTTCCGTAATGGAAATCAATTGTTTGTTGACTGATAACTGGTTCTAAAGCATTTGTTGCATACGGCAACTTCGGTAATTCAAATTTCATAGCTTTTGTTTTTTGATTGTTATTATTAGAGTTTATATTTTGTGCATATGCAGAATTTATAAGTAATCCTGATAGCATTATACAAGTTAAAAATGTTTTTTTCATACTATGTTCTTTTTGATGCACTACAAATTTAACAATCTTAATTCGATTTTTGTTTATAAAATGGCTAATAATCCTTATAAATTGTTTTTAATAAGATATTGTCTAAATCTATAATGTTTGGTATCTAATTTGTATTATATATGAAACTGCGTTAGGCCTAATATTTTATAATTATCAATGCAAATATCCTAAGATACTGTTTTTAAGTTAAAACCATGAATTATTCTCAAATAATATGTATTTTTGCTTAAAATAAATAGAACAAATGCTTTTTCTTGACGCATCATCCATATTATCCGAAGTTATAGAAGAAAATCATCAACTGATTCCTGTCATTAATAGATTTGGTATAAAGCTAGGGTTGGGTGATCAAACTATTGGCGAGATATGTTTGTCTGCTAAGATAAACGCTGACTTTTTCTTAGTTATTCTGAATACTTTTCTGAATGAAGAATACTTTCCTGAAAAAAAACTCCAGAAATTTGATATCGAACTTGTTGTGAATTATATCAAGCAAACCGATGCATATCTGATTCATGGACAATTACACAATTTAGAAAAACACTTGAAGGCGTTCATGTCGATGAGCGATCCCAATAATTCTCAATTGAAGTTGATCAATCGTTTATTTGACGAATTTAAAGATGAGTTGACAGGGCAGATAGAACAAGGTATGGTAAAAAGGAATGCATCGTTGGCGTTGCTTACCGATCTTAAAAGTATTATAATAAAGCATATTTCAGGAAACTTCAATGAGAATATGTGTTATGCTGTTATTTTTACCATTGACAGTTTTCAGAGAGATTTAGAAAAACATAACCGAATTAGAGAGAAAGTGCTAAGACCGATGATTGAAGACCTTTCAGAATCAGGACTAGAAGATTTTCAAGAGTTGATAGCTGCAAGTCATGCCCTTAAAGAGAGCAGAACTCAGGCGTTGTCGCAGCGTGAACTAGATGTACTTCGTCTTGTTGCTTTAGGGTTCTTGAATAAGGAGGTTGCCGATAAGCTTAATATAAGCCTGAATACAGTATTATCTCATCGAAAGAATATAACGGCTAAGCTTGGAATTAAAACAGTCTCAGGGCTTATTTTTTACTGTATTACGCGTGGTTATATATCGGCTGACGAAATAGAATTATAAATATGTCAAAACTTAATAGATACATCTCAATAGAGATGATATTCGCAATATTACTTATTGTTGCGTTCTTTTTGCCTTGGCTCGATTGGGGACTTCTGAAGAAAACAGGGTGGGATATCCCCGGTTTTCAGCAAGGGGTAACTAAAACTACTAATTTTATTAAATTCTTTTCAAAGAATAAAGAGTCGGAATATACGGCCTATGTGATTTTCTCTATACCATTCTTAAGCATGGTCGTTTGTCTGTTGTGGATATGGATGAAGCAGAAAGCTTCTCGTGTCTTTTTGCTAATCACAGGTATATTGGGTATTGCTATATCACTCAATTTATTTTACAAATTGCCGAAAGCAGGGAGTGGGGTATATTTACTGTCTGCAGTTTCCGCTTTGTCTGTTTTGTATTGTATATTGATGTTGCGAAGTAGGAAAAAGAAAGAGGAAGTCATTGATATTGACAAATCAGAAAATATAGAAACAGAGATATAAATAAAAAAACACCGGATAATTTCCGGTGTTTTTTTATTTATATTATTGCAATGATTATATTATTTGGCGACTCTTTCCAGCCATTTAATCATAAATAACATCATAAGCATTGATGCAAGACAGGCTCCTATGAAAACAGACCATGTTATTGTTAATGAGGTACTGACATATAGTATAACTCCGACTTGACAAAGTTTGTTTCCTAGTGCTGTTGCTCCTAACCAACAACCTTGCATTAGTCCTTGTAATTTAGGAGGTGCAACTTTAGATACAAATGATAAACCTAGAGGACTAATGAATAGTTCTGCAACAGTAAGGATGAAATACGTTCCGAATAGTAATAAAGGTGTTACTCTTTGAGCGTTTTCTAATCCTCCCATTGCTTCGACTTCGCTTGAAGGAGGTAATCCCATCGATCCAAGAGTCATTACTACATAAGCAATAGCTGCGACTCCCATACCAATAGCAATTTTTCTAGGTGCACTTAACTCAATACCCTTTGCCTTTAACCAGCCTAAGACCCCAAGCATAACAGGAGTAAGTAAAACAACAAATAAAGGATTGACTACTTGAAATAATTCAGCACCCTCAATAGATACTAATCCAAATAGATTAATATTTAAGGCGCTTAAGTCTGTATATTGTTGAGCGAAATAAGTAAGAGTAAGACCATTTTGATGGAATGAGAACCAGAAGAAAATAACTACGGCAAATACCGCAAATAAAGCGTATAGACGTTGCTTAATTTCGTTAGCAGACATTTCTAGATCTTTCTTATTCTCATTAGCAGCTAAAGCTTTTTTCAGAGCAGGATCAGGAAAGCTTTTTTTGTTTATGATGTATACTGTAAGTGATATCAGCATAGCTACCACTGCAATAGCAAATGCATATTGATAACCTCTATTAAATACTTCTAAATAACTGTTTACAAAAGTAGCTAGATCTACAGGAATTCCATTCAAACTTACTTTTGCCGCAAGTTCACTTAATCGAGTAGAAGCATCGGAAGAAAGAGTCCCATTTAAATAGCCATGACAAAGAGATGGAAGATCTGCTTCGTATGCAAAGTTATTCATCTTTAACCATAGATTTCTAGCTGCTACGGCAAATATTGGAGCAAATATAGCTCCGACGTTAATGAACATATAAAATAAAGAGAATCCTGAATCTCGCATCTTGCTATATTTCTCATTATCGTACATTTGTCCAACCAAAGCCTGCAAATTACCTTTAAATAATCCATTACCAAAAGCAATTAAGCCTAACGCCAGATATGTTAGGCGAATATATAAAGTTTTGTCTGGAACAGGAGTTGGAGTAGGGTAGGCCAGTACGACATAGCCTAAAGCCATTAAGACAATTCCAATAAGAATAACACCTTTATATTTCTTAGTTGCATCAGCAATAATACCGCCAACTAAAGCTAACAAGTAGATAAAGAAGTAAAAAGTAGTAAAAATACTTCCTGCCCCTTCTTTATCCAACCCATATTTTGACATCAAGAATAATGTGAGTATTGCCATCATCACATAGAAGCCAAAACGTTCTCCCATATTAGATAATGAGGCGGCTAACAAGCCTTTAGGATGGTTTTTAAACATAAGGTTGAAATTAAATTAATATTATAGTTCTATTTTATTTCTCTTGTTTATGCAAAAATAAAAAAATATACAGTACAAATATTTGTCTAACTATATTTTAGAGTATAAATTCCTGCTTTTACAATAAATACTAGTCTTCTTCTATTACCAGATTATCGATAATAAATTCCTGACGTTCTGGTGTATTTTTACCCATATAGAAGTTAAGCATATTCGTTACCAAATCTTCTTTTTTCATTGATACACGGTCGAGTCTGATATCTTTGCCTATAAAATACTGGAATTCATCTGGTGATATCTCACCCAGTCCTTTAAATCGTGTTATCCCAGGGTTTACTCCTAGTTTACTAATCGCATTAATGCGTTCTTCTTCTGTATAGCAGTAAATAGTTTCCTTTTTGTTGCGCACACGGAACAACGGCGTTTGAAGAATATATACGTGATTTTTCTTTATCAGATCGGGGAAAAATTGTAGGAAGAAAGTCAGCAACAACAGCCGGATATGCATACCGTCCGTATCAGCATCGGTTGCTATAATGATTTTGTTGTAGCGCAAGCCATCCAATCCATCTTCAATATTCAATGCAGCCTGCAACAGGTTAAACTCTTCGTTTTCGTATACAATCTTTTTAGTCAGCCCGAAACTGTTGAGAGGTTTACCTCTTAAGCTGAATACTGCTTGCAAGTTAGGGTTGCGACTTTTGGTTATGGAACCACTGGCTGAATCTCCCTCGGTAATAAAGATGCTGGTTTCATCTAAATTATCACCCTTCGAATCATTGTAGTGTATACGGCAATCGCGAAGTTTTTTGTTATGTAGATTCGCTTTTTTTGCACGTTCACGTGCCAGTTTGGTAACACCGGCTATAGCCTTGCGTTCTTTTTCCGATTCCAGAATTTTTTTCAATAAAGCATCGGACGTTTCGGCATGCTTATGTAGATAATTATCCAGTTCCTTCTTTAGAAAGTCTCCAATGAATTTTTGAACTGAAGGGCCACCCGGACCCATATCTTTCGAGCCTAATTTGGTTTTTGTCTGCGACTCAAAAACAGGCTCTTCAACCTTAACACTGATGGCAGCTACAATACCGCTGCGTATGTCAGCATAGTCGAAGTTTTTATTGTAAAACTCTTTTATAACACGTGATAGTGATTCGCGGAAGGCTGACTGATGTGTTCCTCCTTGAGTAGTATGCTGTCCATTAACAAAAGAATAATATTCTTCGCCATATTGGTCTGTATGAGTAATAACCACTTCTATATCCTCTTCCTTAATATGTATGATTGGATATAGTGGATCGGAAGTCATATTTTCGTTCAGTAGATCGACGAGACCATTTTTCGAAAAGAATTTTTTACCGTTGTATATTATGGAAAGACCTGTATTTAAGAAAACATAATTCTTCAATAGGCTTTCTACATAGCCATCACGGAAAGCATAATTTGTAAAGATAGTATCGTCCGGAATAAATTCGATAGAAGTTCCGTTCTCCGATGTTGTCGGTTGGATGCTACTCTCTTTAGTGACAATAGCTCTACTATATTCTACAGCAGAGGTTTGTCCGTCACGAAAACTTTGTATTGCAAAATGCTTAGATAGGGCATTAACGGCTTTTATCCCTACACCATTCAAACCTACAGATTTTTTAAAAGCCTTAGAGTCATATTTAGCTCCGGTATTCATCTTGGAAGAAACATCTTTAACCTTCCCCAATGGAACTCCACGTCCATGGTCACGTACCTTGACTTTACCCTCTTCTATTGTAACATCTATAGTTTTTCCGAATCCCATCATATATTCATCGATGGAATTATCTAAAACTTCTTTTAGTAAAACGTAGATACCATCATCAGCAGATGAACCATCTCCTAGCTTGCCAATATACATGCCGGGGCGGCGGCGTATGTGTTCTTGCCAATCGAGGGTTTTTATATCATCATCTGAATAATTTATTTCGGGTAGATCAATTTTCTCTTCTTCCATATATTCCTTCTCCATGAATTGAGTTGTAAAAATATAAAAAAATAATCGGAACTGAAAACGTCTATTCATAGCTATTTTGTATATTTCTTACTTCTACTATTTTTTTGTAAATTTGCTTAAGCGTTAACTGTAAAAATAATGAGTAAACAAGTTGCCATATTAGGCATAGACCTACAACGAGACTTTACGATGTCTTCCGGTGCTTTATTTGTGCAGAATGCAGATGTGGATGTGGTTCGGATTGCAGACTTTATACGGAGGAATAATCATAAAGTAAGCTATGTTGCGTTAACTTTGGATTCCCATCAACCAATACATATTGCACATCAATGTTACTGGAAAAATAATAAAGGGGAATCTCCTGAGCAGTTTTCTGTAATCGCTGCTAATGATATGAAAACAGGTAAGTGGAAACCTCAATATAACAAAGAAAGAGCCTTGCTTTACTTGGAACAGCTTGAAGCAAAAGGTGAGGTGTGCACTATATGGCCAATGCATTGCATTCTTGGCACTACAAATTGGGCTATAGATGATGTGATAACAGATGCTCTTGCTGAATGGGCTATAAAGAATAGTAAAGCATACGAATTGTTTTACAAAGGATATTCGCAAAGTACAGAACATTACAGTATATTCAGAGCCGCAGTAGAGTGGGAGAGAGAGCCCGAAACTCATTTGAATACAAACTTGCTTGCAAAGTTGAATATTTACGATGAACTATTGTTGGTTGGCGAAGCTGCCGATTATTGTGTAGCCAATTCTCTGAATGATATATTGGATGAATGTGGTGAACTGGCAAAAAAGACAGTTGTGTTGACCGATTGCATGTCTTGGATTAATTCAAATAACGAAAAAGCAAAAGCTATTTTCAAGAAAGCCGAAAAGTATGGAGTGCGTTTTTGTACTTCGGGGGAATATAATTTTTAAGTTGAAATGCTGATATGAAAAACAAATTGATTTTGGCAACTGTTTCTGGTTGCTTAACGATACCTCTATTTGCCGGAGATCGTGTAAACTTTATTGTTATAAATCTTGATGATGCCGGATATGGTGACTTTTCCTATAAAGGGGCTTTGGGATATAGGACTCCTCACATAGATAAAATGGCATCGGAAGGTATGCAATTCAGTCACTTCTTGGCTGTTCAGCCTGTTAGTGGGGCTTCCCGTGCAGGTTTAATGACGGGATGTTATCCAAATCGCATTGGTTTTGCAGGAGCTCCCGATCATAATTCTAAAACAGGTATTTCTCCGCAAGAAGAAACTATTGCTGAAGTCTTGAAAACAAAAGGTTATAGTACTGCAATATTTGGCAAGTGGCATTTAGGTCATTTGAAACAATACCTGCCATTACAAAATGGATTTGATGAATTTTATGGTGTCCCTTATTCAAACGATATGTGGCCTCACCATCCTAGGGGGACATATTATCCCGATCTGCCGACAATAGCCGGAAATGATATAATTGGATTCAATACGGATCAGTCACAGTTTACAACTGATTTTACAAATAAGGCTATATCTTTTATAAAGAAAAACCAAAATACTCCATTTTTTATTTACTTGGCACATCCTATGCCCCACGTGCCACTGGCTGTATCCGATAAATTTAAAGGAAAAAGTGAACAGGGAATGTATGGGGATGTGATGATGGAAATCGATTGGAGCGTAGGGCAAATATTACAAACTCTGAAAGAGCAAGGTCTCGAAGAAAATACATTAGTAATCCTTACATCCGATAATGGGCCGTGGATTAATTATGGGAATCATGCAGGTTCGACAGGAGGCCTGAGAGAGGCCAAAGGAACTACATATGATGGAGGTAACCGTGTCCCATGCATTATGTATTGGAAAGGTAAAGTTGAACCGGGTACTGTATGTAATATTATGACATCTAATATCGATATATTGCCCACACTAGCTGAGATTGGCGGAGCTTCACTGCCTAATAACAGAATAGACGGAGTAAGCCTTTTGCCTTTGCTGAAAGGAGATATGTCGGTAAAACCTCATGATTTCTTCTTTTACTATTATAGAAAAAATGACTTGGAAGCTGTAACAGATGGACGTTTCAAATTGGTATTTCCTCATAAACACAGGTCTTATACACAGTTTCCTCCTGCAAATGATGGTAAACCCGGACGGGTAGTCGAGGATTTTGAGGTAAAGGAGCCTGCTCTATATGATCTGCGACGTGACCCGGGAGAAGATTATAACGTGATCTCCCAATATGCCGAGATAGTAAAGAAACTAGAAGATGCTGCAATGCAGGCACGGGAAGATATGGGGGATGACCTTACAGGGAAAAAGGGTGTTAATCGCCGTATAGCGATGTGATAATAATATACTATAAAAGCCTTTGATCAGAATGACCAAAGGCTTTTATTTTTTTAAGAGTAATATCTTTTATTAGAATTTCCACTGATTCGATGTCTTGGCAGAGCCAGTACTCACTGTCCCGCCTTTGTAATATTTCAACGCTTCCGGTAGATCCTTTTGTATTTGTTGTATACGAGTGTCATCAGAAGGGTGAGTACTCATAAACTCTGGTGTGCCTCCGCCTGAACTTTGCGACATGCGAGTCCAGAATGCCGCAGCGGCACTAGGGTCATAACCTGCCATTGCCATGAATATAAGTCCAAGTTTATCTGCTTCTAATTCTTGTTTGCGTGAGTAAGGAAGTAATATTCCATATTGAGAGCCAAGTCCTATTGCAGCTGCGGCAGCTTGTTGTACTCCCGCCGATGCTCCACCTAATGCTGCGCCTACAGCCGCTGTTCCGTATTGGGTTGCCATTTGCTGACTCATACGTTCATTCGCATGTTTGGCAACGGCATGGGCTACCTCGTGTCCTAATACAACCGCCAGGCCTGTTTCGTTTTGGGTAATGGGTAGAATCCCTTCATATACTACAATCTTACCGCCAGGCATACAAAATGCATTTACTTCATTACTTTTTACGAGGTTAAATTCCCAAGCGTATGAAGATAATTCATCTGCATAACCGTTATTTTTTAAATAATTCTCTACTGCATTGGCAATGTTTCTTCCTACTTTCTGTACCATTGCTGTGTTTACTTTGTCGGTAGACTTGGGTGCCGATTTAATGAATTCATCATATTGCTGCAAACTCAGTGTTAGTACCTCCTGATTAGAAACTAAGTTTAATTGCTTTCGTCCCGTAACAGGAACACTGCCACAACCAGCAAGGAATAATAGTATTCCAACAAAAATTAGCGATATATATATTCTCATAGTCGCTCGTGTATTGATTTTTTAGTTACTTTTTATTTTGTTCTTTAAGCAAATCTCTTATTTCTGATAAAAGAACTTCTTCCTTTGTTGGTGCAGGTGGTTCGGCCGGAGCTTCTTCTTTTTTGCTTTGCAAGCTATTCATACCCTTGATCGCAAAAAATATTGCTGTGGCAATAATAACGAAATCGAGTATGGTTTGAATAAATGTGCCATAATTGATGGTAACGGCAGGAGTATTGTCTACGGCTTCTTTAATGACAAATTTCAGATTAGAGAAGTCCATTCCACCTAGTATGTATCCGATAGGAGGCATAATGACATCGCTTACTAAAGATGATACTATTTTGCCGAAAGCTCCTCCGACAATAACACCGACAGCCATATCGACTACGTTGCCGCGCATCATGAAACTTTTGAGTTCTTTTAATACAGACATAATACGTTTTATTAATTAGTTAAAATTGATTATTATTTATTAAACGCAAAATTAAAACTTTTTGTTTATAAAAATTTTAATTGTTGTGAGTTTGTTATTTTCCGAAATACTACAACTATCTATGCAAAGGCTATCAGGTATGTTTATCATATAAGGAATAAAAGAAAGATCAGGACTAATTGTATCTGAGTTAATTTTATTGAGACTAAAAATATGTCCGTCTAAAGTTATAGAATCGTTCTGAAAAGTATAATTGACTGCAAGAATATTTTTATTTATTCTGCTGAAAATATTTATTGTAGAGCTTAAGAGCATTTTATTGATTAATTCTTTATCATTTTCCCCAGAAAAAAAGGTGTTTTCAGGATCAGAATCAATAACTGTTTCTATTGGTTTATAATTCTTACTTACGGCAAATATTCCTTTGTAGAATGTACAAACAAGAAAACTGTTATTGGGTAGACTATAAAATAATATATCAGCACCTTTATATTGTCTCTTCTCGGCAGTGAAATATGAGGAAATATTTTCTTCTATGAACTTTTTTATTTGGGATTCTTCTTCGAAGCTAGCTTTTGTTAATAAAATAGACTCGTTGTTTTCATATTTTAAAATGATTATTGGTAAAGAATAGTTTTTATTTAATATTTCTATCAATTCTTTTGTATAAGGATATAGTAAGTATATTTCTTCGATACTATATGCTTTATTTATATATATAACTTCTTGAGCCGATGGTGATATGTAGTCGTGTATATTAACGGAAAATGATTGCTTATTGTATTCGATTCTACTATACAATATCCATCCTCCAATAAGAACTATAATAATCAGAAAAAATAAAATAACTATCTTTATATTTTGTTTTCGCATTGCATAAGTTGTTCACCAATCAATTCTTACAAAGATATATGAAAGCTTTAGTATTAAGAGAATTAAAATCTGTTTTTTGCTCTCCCGTAGGAGTGTTCTTCGCTTTGGCTTTCTTTTTAGTGTCGGGTTGTATGTTATGGGTGTTTCCCGGATCATATAACATTATAGATGGTGGATATGCGGATATAAGCCGATTCTTTAACATCGTTCCTGTTTTGTTGGTTATTCTTATTCCGGCTTTAACCATGCGTCTATACTCTGAAGAGAGGCGAAATAAAACGATAGATGTTCTGATATCAAGACCTGTTCACCCGTTGGAGGTATACTTCAGTAAATTTTTAGCTACATTTCTATTTGTTCTAACGACTCTTTTGTGTACCGGTATTTATAGCTACTTTATATATCAATTGGCTAATCCGCTTGGTAATATTGATCTTGGAAATATAATCGCTTCTTACTTTTCTTTATGCTTACTTGCGGTTGTATTTATTAGTATTGGTCTGCTTGGATCAGCTCTTACTCGCAATCAAATTGTTGCTCTTATATTATCCATTTTTATATGCTTGTTCGTTTTTTATGGTTTTGATCTACTATCAGGACTTTTTATTTCTGGTAAAGTAAAAGCTGCAATTGCGTCTGTCGGTTTGAATTATCATTATGAACTAATGAGACGAGGCGTTATTCAGCTTAGTGATATGTTGGCTGTGTTTAATTTGCTTATTCTATTTGTTTTATTGTTCGTTTTGATATGTCGGATAAATAAGCGAATAGTGTTTGTTTTTTTTGTTTTTATATCTATTCTTAATTTTGTTTTCTACTTTATTCCCAATTATAGATTTGATTTTAGTGCTGACCGACGCTATACTTTAAGCGATTATACTATAAATCTGCTGGGAAATTTAGACAAAGATCAATCCTTGACTATCAATATTTATCTAACTGGTGATCTTAACTATGGTTTTCAGCGGTTGCGCTATGAAACAGACAATATATTAAATGACTTTGATAAGGTTGCGAATATTGGTCTTGTTGTGAATAATATATATCCGTATCAAGCGGGAGATGCACAGCAGAACATGGTAGATATGGGCATGCCGGGTATTATCTTGAATGAAACAGATCGGGAGGGAAAACTCAGTAGAAAAATAATATATCCGTATGCCAGTATTACTAATAATAAAGATACGATAGTCGTTCCCTTATTGAAGAATATTGCGGGTAATACAGCAGAAGAGAATCTGAACATATCTATCGAAAGCTTGGAATATGAATTTATTGATGCTATACGGCTTCTTAATCAGGTCAAGCCTAAATCTATTGCTTTTATCGAAGGACATAATGAATTGCCACGCACTAGTGTTTATGACGCAGAGGAGTTATTGTCCAAATATTATTCTATTAATAGAGGGGAAATAGGAAATGATATCAATATTCTGGACGATTTTGACGCTGTTGTGGTTGCCGGACCACTATCAAAGTTTAGTAATACAGAAAAATATATTCTCGACCAATATATAATGCGAGGTGGTAAAGTTTTGTGGTTGATCGATGGGGCATTTTACTCTCACGAAGAATTAGCTAGATTAGGCCATTCTGCCAGTATGAAGAATGATCTTAATCTGGATGATATGTTATTCTCTTACGGAGTTCGTGTAAACTCTGATTTGATACAAGATATGCAGTGTGTTTCTACATTTCTTGTTACTAATGATTCTCAATCGACTGTTCTTGTTCCAAGTTATTATCAACCCTTACTAATGCCTTCGTTGGATTTCTCAATCACTAAAAATATTAAAGATGTAAAAGCCGGTTTTGCAAGTTCTCTTGATATTGTTAATAATTCTCCGAATGTCAAGAAGAATATATTGCTTACGACTTCGGGGAAAACTCATTTAGTGAAAGTGCCTGAGCCAATTAATTTTGATGTGTCGGATATTCAGAATCAACCTGACTATTTTAGCCAAGCTTATGTTCCGGTAGCTATCAGTTTGGAAGGCGAGTTTAATTCAGCTTTCGTAAATAGGGTAATTCCAGATAGTATTCAGACAGATGGATATAAGACGATAGAAAAAAGTCAAAGTACGAGAATGATAGTTGTGTCTTCTTCTGATATTATAACAAACGAACTACAGGGACAAGGTACGGATACGCAAGTCTTACCAATGGGGTATGATCGTGCTTCTAAACAATTATTTGGGAATCGAGAATTCATTGTCAATGCTATAAATTGGCTTACCGATGACGAGGGATTGATGCAATTGAAAACAAAACAGCAACAGATGTACCTTTTGAATAAATCTTTGGCATATGAAAACAGAAATACATATGCTATCTTAAGTATTATCATTCCGATTGCGATGATGTTGCTAATAATGGGAAGCGTATTTCTGTACAGAAAAAGGAAATATAAAAATGATATATTATTATAAATAAAGTGCCTCAGAAGCTGAGACACTCTATTTATATTATCTATTTCAAATCTAGATTATTCAATTCGCTAGCTCCATGTTGTCTATATTCCGTAGGAGATTGTTTGTAACGTTTCGCAAATTCTTTATAGAAATGAGATCTGGTCGTAAAACCGGCACTATACATTATCTCTTGTATTGTGAGATTGGTACTCAGAAGTAATTTTGCAGAATATTCGATACGCTGCTTTTTTATAAAATCCTTCGGTGGCAGAAGCCCTAGGTCTTTAAACTTGCGGTAAAGACTTCGTAAACTAACACTTAAGCTGTCGGCCAGATCTTCGGGTGTAAATTCTATATCACTTATGTTTTGATCTACTTTTAGTATTGCATTCTGAATGAAATCACGATCTTCTTTTGTCAATAACTGGCCGTTCATATAATCGAACGAGCTGGCAGAACTGTTATAATACTTCCATAGCTTTTTATGCTTTTCTATCAATTGTTTGATTACTGTTTTCAGAAACTGAGTATCAAATGGTTTTGATATATATGCATCTGCACCCGACTCTATTCCTTCTATTTTATCACCGATAGCCGATTTAGCCGACACAATTACGATTGGAATATGTAACGTATGCGGATTAACCTTTATACGTTTTGTCATAGAAATTCCATCTTGATTAGGCATCATTATATCGGTTATCACAAGATCTGGCATGCAATTAGTCAATTGTTCTAAACCGTCATTCCCATCTTTTGCAGTAAATATAAGATACTCATCCGAAAGTATTTCGTTCAGCACCCAGAGTATTTCTTCATTATCGTCGACGATCAGTATTTTAGATCGTCCATCAGTGTTTTGTACGACAATGTCATCCTTAGACTCAGGTTGTCCAACAATAGACGAAATCTCTTTATCAGAGCTACTACCTGGATGAGACTGGACTGATTTCTGTTGTTCTTTTTCTATGATTTCCGGCTTTGTTAGATTACATACAGGTAGTTTCACTATGAAATTAGCAAATTTATCAACTTCGCTTTCAATATTGATTTCTCCGCCGAGTAACTCTACCATGTTTTTGCATATAGCAAGGCCCAAACCATTTCTGGACGAAAGTCCTTTGATTGAATTCTCCTTGATATTATCCAGCACAGAATATCTATTGAAAATAGAAGGAATATCCTCCTCTCTTATACCTTTACCTGTATTATAAATACTTATTTTTAATTCATCTTTTTCTATATTGACTACAATTTTAATAATTCCGTTTACTGGAGTGTATTTAAAGGCATTTGAAACCAAATTATTCAATATCGTAGTTAGACAACTACAATCGGTATTCCATCTGATATCGTGGTCAATAATGAGCTTGAAATTAATCTGATTCTCTATGGCTAAATCAGTAAATGCATCCACTATCTCGTCACAGATCCTATTGATGTCACATTCTTCAATTTTACATATTTTATTTCCAGTTTCCATGCGACGAAAATCAATTATGTCCTGAATTAGATTATTAAGTCTTTCAGCATTGGATTTAATAATGTTAGCATATTTTTTTACATAGGAATCACCCTTTTCATAATTCAGAAGTCTTTCGCTAGGTGTATGGATAAGAGTTAATGGTGTACAAAATTCGTGAGTGATATTGGTGAAGAAGCGTAGTTTATTTTCATACATCTCTTCTTTATATTTTTGTTGGAGTTGCTGAGCCATCTGCTCTCTTTTCCTGCTATATCTTTTCTTTACATAAATATAAATAAAGTAAGTCAAGCATATTGTAGCCAGCAGATAAGCCAGCTTTGCATATAGACTTAGATACCAAGGTGGCAATATTCTGATATATAGACAAGCAACCTGACTCTCCTGATCGAACTGATTGCCGTATTTAACTCTGAGTATATACTCGCCGGGAGGAATATTGGTAAACTGAGCCTCACGCGAACTGGTATTCATCCACACGTTATTGAAATTTTCGAGTATATATGTGAATTTTATGCTAGCCCCATCTATAAAATCGTTTGTGGAAAAAGAAATAGTGAAAAAATTCTGATTGTGTTTAAGCTTCAGAAACTCCTTATCTTTTTTATGTATTAAAAAATCGTCAAGATTAACTTCTTCATTCAAGATCTGAAGTTTTGTAAAATAGATAGGTGGTATAAAATCATTATTTCCCCTATTTTCACTTCCAATCCATACTACACCATCTATGCCTCCGAAGAAACATTTAGAAGTTTTCTCGTCTTTATAGTATGCATTATCGCTAAATTCAATCACTTTCAATCCCGATTTATAATTAAAATTACGGAATGTCTTTTTTGCCGGATCAAATAGAATAAGCCCGGTATTGCTGCTAAACCATAACTTATCATTATTATTTGCCAATATTCCGTGTATGGTATTGTTAGACAAACCATCATTTTCGTTATAATTATGCTGTTCCAGCCTACCATCAACTGTCTCTCTCAAATAATTGACTCCATAGCTGGTTCCAAACCATTTATCTTTATTCTTATCAATATATATACTCAGGATATCGTTCATTGGTGCTATTCCGTTCTTATTAAACGTAATAAGACGATAGCTTCCATTATTACGATTGAACCGTATTGCTCCGTTGCCCCGCATTGCAAGCCACATAATAGAATCGTTCTCTACACGTATAGAATATATTTTGTTGAATAATTGTTTATCCTTTATATCGAACTCATATCTTCGGATATTAGTGCCCTCAATAGTACTTCCTGTTTTATGCAAGTTAACTTTAAAGAGAGAAAACTGAGAAGATACCCACAATACAGTATCGGATGTTTCTACAATACTATGCACTTCCACAAATGGTACAGGTTTATTACATTTGAGCGTGTGTATCTTCTTATCATCAAAGGAATAATAGTTAAGTTTAGTACCGCTTGAGCCTATCCAAAGGAGATTGTTTGCATGACTCATTTCAAACGAGAAAACGGCATTATTACTTAGTCCATTCTCGGTAGATAAATGCTCTACATTGCGCCAATCATATTCCGTGGCATTTTCGTAATCTTTGATTTTTATGATACCATTTCCTTTTGTTCCTAGC
>POVV01000513.1_pt1 | contig 23815 bp, 20 predicted proteins | sample 1560271 | NCBI WGS metagenome assembly POVV01 (sample SAMN08337232, study PRJNA429181) | Bioreactor metagenome, whole genome shotgun sequencing project. | biome: cows' rumen and soil; feature: anaerobic; isolation source: anaerobic chemostat enrichment culture, galacturonate as sole carbon... | reverse complement strand
ACCAAACAGCCCTTAATACTCTTTGATGAGCCTACCTCTGCACTGGATCCTGAGATGGTTCAGGAGGTTTTAAATGTTATGGTGGAGCTGGCTCATGAGAACATCACCATGATCTGTGTGACTCATGAAATGGGTTTTGCACGCCAGGTGGCAGACCGGGTGATTTTCATGGATGGAGGCTATATCCTGGAGGAGGGAACACCGGAACACTTTTTTGAATGTCCGGAACATGAGCGGACCAAAGCGTTTTTAAGCAAGATCCTACATTAGGATGTTGATTAAATAATATTAATGAGGAGGGAACCAATTATGATGAAGAAAATGTTATCACTTGCCCTTGCTTTTGCGACTGTGGCATCCTTAACCGCATGCGGCACAAAGGCTCCGGAGGCTACGACAGCTGCTCCAGCAGAGTCTACTGCAAAGGAAGGAGCGGCTGGCTCAGATGCAGCAGGCGGAAAAGCGGCAGCAGACGTACAGAAGATTATTGACCGAGGAGTTTTAAAGGTTGGCTGTAAGGCAGATATTCCAAAGTTCAGCTTACAGAATACGGCAACCGGAGAATATGAAGGCTTTGAGGATGACCTGGCTTATGAGATCGCCGGCACCATCTTCGGATGCACCCCAGATGAAGCAAAAGAAAAGAAGCTGGTAGAATTCCAGGGCGTAACCGCTAAGACAAGAGGACCTCTCTTAGAGAACGGAGAGATCGATCTGGTTATCGCTACCTTTACCATTACACCGGAAAGAAAAGAAACTTATAACTTCTCTACCCCATACTTTACCGATGCGGTAGGACTTCTGGTTAATAAGAGTTCCGGGATCGAGTCCATCGAAGATCTGGATGGCAAGATCATCGGAGTTGCCCAGTCCTCTACGACAAAGGATGGCTTTAAGAAATATGTTGATGAAAAAGGATACAAGGTAAATCCTCAGTTCCAGGAGTTTGACGGTTATCCGGCACTGGCTCAGGCGCTGGCAACCAATCAGATCGACTGCTTCTCCGTAGACCGTGCGATCCTGGCCGGCTATCTAAACGACGGCAACCAGATCTTAGAGGACCGGTTCGCGGAACAGGATTATGGTGTGGCAGCAGCAAAAGAGAATGCAGGGCTTGCGGCTCTCGTTGAAGAAAAAGTGACTTCCATGCTTTCTGACGGTTCCCTTATGGATCTTCAGGACAAATGGGGCTTGCAGTAAACCCTTATGTAAAGGATAGATGATATGATAAAAGGTCTTTTTGATGCAAAACGCTGGAATGCCCTGTTTCAGGCATTCCCCGAATATTATATACCGGGCTTTCTTATGACGCTTAAAATATCACTGGTGGGGCTGGCCGTTGCGCTGGTCCTGGGAGTGATATTTGGTATGTTTTCCTCGGCTAAATTTAAGCTATTAAAGATAATTTCACGAATTTATGTGGAATTCATACAGAATACGCCTCTGGCTTTGCAGGTATTGTGCTATTATTCAGTGTTGCCTATGATATTTTCCAGCTCAGGCTTCAGGATTCCTAAGTTCGTGCTGGGCGTGATCGGGGTAGGTGTCTATCATGGCGCCTATATATCAGAGGTCATAAGGACCGGAATCGAAGCCATACCAAAAGGCCAGTCCGAGGCAGCTTCGTCTCAAGGCTTTTCCTATCTGGAAACCATGTATCATATCATTCTGCCTCAGACTATAAAGATTATTATGCCGCCTCTTGCGAATCAGGCGCTGAATCTGGTGAAGAATACCTCCATTCTGGCTATGGTGGCCGGTATGGACCTTATGTATTTTACGGATTCCTGGGGAGCTGACCGGGGATACTTTGCCCAGGCGTATTTTACAAGCGCTGTGATGTACTTTATCATCTGTTTCCCATTGGCAAGGCTGGCCCGTTATTTAGAAATCAGATCCATGCGGCTGCCTGTGGCAAAAACGCTTGATATTAAGGCAGATGAGGAGGCAGCATGTTAGAATTATTTCATCAGATATTTACACCGGCTAATGTGACTTTCATGCTGAAGGGGTTGAGGATGACGGTCATGATCGCCGTTCTTGCCACCATTATCAGTACATTTTTCGGAACGATCCTGGCTCTTATCAGGACCTATTCATCAGGAAAATGGAAGTGGGCAGGAGGGATCGTGGCTGTCTACACGGAATTTTTCCGCTGTACACCCAATCTTTTGTGGATACTCTGGATCTATTTTACAGTAAAGGGGAATAAGGTAGGAGTATCAGTATTTGCGATTTCCCTTTTCACCTCAGCAGTCATGGCTGAAATATTCCGAGGGGGCTTAAACTCCATTCCTAAGGGGCAGTTCGAGGGAGCCCAGTCCCAGGGATTCAGTTTCATAGAGACTCTTATATTTATTGTGCTTCCCCAGATGTATAAGAAGGTGATTCCGGCTTTGCTCAGCCAGGTGATCACCATCATCAAGGACACTTCCTTCTTAAAGATGGTGGATGTGGCGGAGTTTATGAGAAACTGCTCCGTTGTTCTTGGAAGCATATACGATGTCAGAGGTATGCTGCTTTTATTCGGCTTTGAAGCTCTCTGCTATTTTACCATCTGCTTTGCCCTAAGCTGCGCGGTGAGGGGATATCAGAAAACCATTGTGACTGGTTAGGGAGGATCATCTCGATATGAAAAAGTTTACAATCACCATTACCCGTGAATTCGGAAGCCTGGGACGTTCCATCGCCAAGGAGCTGTCCAGAGAGCTGGGAGTGGAATTCTATGACCGTGATATTGTGGAGGAGGTCGCAAAGCAGTTGAACCTTCCTGTCTCCACGGTCAGCGAGGAAGAAGAAAAGTCAAAGCAAAGCTTTTTGCCCCGCATGTTTCCTTTGGGGACTGACGAGACTTATATCCAGGACATTATTTTTGATGTTCAAAAAGGCATTATTCTGGATCTGGCCAAAAAGTCCAGCTGTATCCTGGTAGGAAGATGCTCAGATTACTTACTGGAAAAGGAAAAGAACAACATCAATATATTCGTTTATGCCCCTTATGAAAAAAGGCTGGAAAACTGTGTGAATACTCTTGGCATGACTGAGAGTGAGGCGAAACGAATGATCGCTTCCGTAGACAAGGCCAGAAATGCCTATCATAAGAAATTCGCCGGCTATCTGCCAGGTGATCCGGAGCATAAGAACTTAATGATCGACTCCTCCCTTCTTGGAGTTACAGGAACTGCAAAGCTGATCGCTGAGATTGTGCACCAGCTGTATGGAGAATAGAATAGGAAGCTTTTGTAAATACAGGCCTTTTTGGCGAAAGGCGGGTGAATGCCCGGTTTTCGCTGAAAGGGCCTGTTTTGTTGACACGAAAGAGAACCATGTGTTGTCCTTTCTTACAATGGTCACCGTTATCTTCATGCCCCTTACTTTGATTGCCGGATGGTATGGCATGAATTTAAAAATATGCCGGAGCTTAACTGGAATTACGGCTATCAGGTCTGTGTGGCGGCCAGTGTCATAATTATTCTGACAGAGATATGGTATTTTATAAGAACGGATGGCTAAAAAGATAGGGATTAAGGGATTTGGTAATTATTTCCTATTGAAAAGATATGGAAAAATAAAGTCATTGCCCTTGACACTCAAAAAAAAATCTGCTATAGTATATCTTTGTGTGAAGCGAGAGGATGAAGGTCTGAAACGTGCCTGATACCTCTCGTTTTGTTTGCGAAAAGTGTGTGCGAGGCCGTCGGCAACATGGGAAGCCGGTTGGCCGTAAGAAAGGAACCAAGCATTTATGGAAACAATTAGATTTGATGAATTACAGTTAGATGAAAGAATTCTGCGTGCAGTAGCAGACATGGGATTTGAAGAGGCATCTCCGATCCAGGCCCAGGCCATTCCGGTCCAGGCTGAGGGAAGGGATATCGTTGGGCAGGCTCAGACAGGAACCGGAAAAACAGCAGCCTTTGGCATCCCACTGCTGCAGAAGATCGATCCCAAGGTGAAAAAGTTACAGGCGGTTGCCCTCTGTCCAACCAGAGAGCTTGCCATTCAGGTGGCAGATGAAATCCGCAGGCTTGCAAAATACATGCACGGTGTGAAAGTCATTCCGATTTACGGAGGACAGGACATTGTAAAACAAATCCGTTCTTTAAAAGACGGTACTCAGATCATTATCGGAACTCCGGGACGTGTTATGGACCATATGCGCAGGAAGACCGTGAAATTCGAGCACGTCCATACGGTAGTCATGGATGAAGCCGATGAGATGTTAAATATGGGATTCCTGGAGGATATGGAAACCATTTTAAGCCAGCTTCCGGAAGATCGGCAGACGGTTATGTTCTCCGCTACCATGCCGCCGGCTATCATGGACATCGCCAGAAAGTTCCAGCAGGAGCCGGTGACCGTAAAGGTAGTAAAGAAGGAACTGACCGTTCCCAAGGTAACCCAGTATTATTATGAAGTAAAGCCTAAGAGCAAGGTAGAAGTTATGTGCCGTCTGCTTGATATGTATGCACCGAAGCTGTCTGTTGCTTTCTGCAATACCAAAAAGCAGGTAGACGAGCTGGTACAGGCTCTTCAGGGACGTGGTTACTTTGCAGAAGGACTTCATGGAGATTTAAAGCAGATCCAGCGTGACAGGGTCATGAACAGCTTCCGTAACGGTAAGACAGAGATCCTTGTGGCAACTGATGTTGCAGCCCGTGGAATCGACGTAGACGACGTAGAGGCCGTATTTAACTACGACCTTCCCCAGGATGACGAATATTATGTTCACAGAATCGGCCGTACCGGTCGTGCAGGCCGTGAGGGCATTGCCTTCAGTTTTGTAGTGGGCAAGGAAGTTTATAAGCTTCGCGATATCCAGCGTTACTGCAAGACCAAGATCATTCCTCAGGCAATCCCTTCCTTAAATGACGTAACAGCAATTAAGGTGGATAAGGTTCTGGAAAATGTGGCCGATACCATCGGAGATACAGATTTAAGCAAGATGGTGAACATCATTGAAAAGAAGATTCTGGAAGAGGATTATACTTCTCTTGATCTGGCAGCAGCTCTGCTGAAAATGATGATCGGCGAGGAAAATGAAGATATCATTGATACAAGAGAGCCTCGTTCTCTTGATAATCTGGAAAGCCTATATGGCGGCGGAAACCGTGGCCGCAGCAGCAGAAGCGGTAATGGAAGTGGAAATGGAAACGGCCGTGGAGGAAGATATGATTCTCCCAGGGAAGATATGGCCCGCCTGTTCATTAACATCGGAAAGAACCAGAATGTGAAGCCAGGAGATATTCTGGGCGCCATTGCTGGAGAGTCCGGTATGCCGGGTAAGATGGTCGGAAGCATTGATATGTATGATAAGTATACATTTGTAGAGGTGCCAAGAGAAAGTGCCGACACAGTATTACAGGCTATGAAGGATGTTAAAATCAAAGGAAAAAATATCCATATGGAAAAAGCCAACGGAAAAGGCAGATAAATTTCCGGGAGTTGGGAGAGAAAGGAAGACGGAGCGTCTTACCGGATCCACCCTGCTCCCATTTTTTTTGTCCACAGGGTGTAAAAGGTTTTCTTGCTTCTTGTGGAAAAAGAAGTTACAATAAGTTCAAGATGTGTATATGGTACCGGCTTCATGAGGTTTTGGGCCTGGAAATGCTTCGGGCAGTGCACGAAAGCCAGCCTGGGAGCGGGTATGTGGAAACAGGAGGCTATGATGACAGAGTGGAAGAAGAATGATCGGATAGAGGTAGTGATTGAGGATATGAGCGAAACCGGGGAAGGCATCGGCAAGACCGATGGATTTACCTGGTTTATTAAGGATACAGTTATAGGAGATAAGGCCCAGGCAAAGGTGATGAAAACCAAGAAATCCTATGGGTTTGCAAAGCTGGAGCGGATCACAGAGCCGTCTGTAAACCGTGTGACACCCAAATGTCCGGTTGCAGGTCCCTGCGGCGGCTGTCAGCTTCAGGCAATGGATTATGAGGAACAGCTTCGGTATAAGGAACGAAAGATTTATAACAATATTACCAGGATCGGCGGCTTTTCTGAAGTTCCCATGCTGCCTATCATGGGGATGGACGAGCCATGGAGATATAGGAATAAGGCGCAGTTTCCATGGGGACTGGATAAGGATGGGAACATTATTGTGGGATTTTATGCGGGACGCACCCATTCTATCATAGACTGTGAGGATTGTCTTCTGGGGGCAGAGGAGAACCGGGAGGTCCTAAGGCGGGTTAAGGCGCATATGGAGCGGTATCACCTCATGCCTTATGACGAAGCCACTCACAAGGGACTGATCCGTCATACCCTGATCCGTAAAGGGTTTCGGACCGGTGAACTTATGGTCTGTCAGGTTATTAATGGAAAAAGCCTGCCTCACAGCGGGGAGTTGGTGAATAGTCTTTTGGAAATTCCGGGTATGACCAGTATTTCTTTTAATATCAATAAGGATAGGACCAATGTGATCTTAGGGGACAGGGTGGAAAACCTTTATGGACCAGGCTATATTACGGATTATATTGGTGATGTGAAATACCGCATTTCTCCCCTTTCCTTTTATCAGGTGAATCCGGTGCAGACGGAAAAGCTCTATGGCACTGCTCTTGAGTATGCAGGACTTACCGGAGGGGAAACGGTTTGGGATCTTTACTGCGGGCTTGGAACTATCTCCCTATTCCTGGCACAAAAGGCAAAAAAGGTGTATGGAGTGGAGATCGTGCCTCAGGCCATTGAGGATGCCAGTGAGAATGCCAGATTAAATGGGTTGGATAATGTGGAGTTCTTTGTGGGGAAGGCGGAAGAAGTTCTGCCGGAGCAGTATGAGAAGAATCATGTGTATGCAGACGTGATTGTGGTGGATCCTCCCAGAAAGGGCTGTGATGAGGCGTGCTTAAATACCATTGTGAAGATGGCGCCGAAGAGAGTGGTGTATGTGAGCTGTGATTCGGCTACATTGGCAAGAGATATGAAGTACCTGGCTGAGAGAGGGTATGAGGTGGAGAAGGTTAGAGGGTGTGATATGTTTCCTCAGTCGTTGCATTGCGAAATAATTGTCGAATTGAATCGAAGATAATGAGTTTTTTAGTTAGCAAGGTGCAGATTTATCTTATTGCACCTTGTTTTTTAGAAAATTAGTTTTGGCTTTGGGTTTACTTACCAGTGTTGATATGATAAGTTTGATGGTAAGTATATCGTTTCAATAGTATTCGGGTTTCGTTTTAACAACTCAAGCTAATCAATATAGTGAGGCAAAGTCTTGATGAGCATAGTGCTGATATAATTTGGTTTGACAGAGAATTTGTGCTTCGAAATGATGTTGCATATATTGAAAGCTATGGCTTTCCCAAAGGGAGACTCATATCTTTCCGGAATTATTTTCGTAGCCTTCGCACATGTTGAGATTTGCTGATTCTTATTGAGAAAAGACTAAAGGTTGAGTGTGCACAAAATATTTATATGGTGGTACGTGGGATTTACGAGAGTATTATTAGTGTATTGAAATACCGATAGACGCAATAAGAGAAAAGTTGGTTAATCGCAAGTGTCATGATATTCGAATGAACAAAGCAATAAAGTTGCTAGAATTACTCATAATCGAGTATACTGTAATTATGAATACTTATTTTTACAAATCTATATATGGAGGAAAGGCATGCCGTTAGAAAAGGGTGGAAGAGCTGATAAAGCCGGTAATAGATACGAGATTAAGGGAATTATTTACGAACTGTTAAATCTTATTAATGAAACGAATTATAGTGTTGTTATTGAAGCGCTTGGAGAAGATGAAGAAGGTACGGATATTCTTGTTACTAATTCTGACGGTGTCAAAGAACACCAACAATGTAAAGCTCGTAATGCTAGTAAAGAATATTGGGAAATATCTGATTTAAAAGCACGCAATATATTTAAAACTTGGAATCACCAACTGAGTAGGGATGAAAATAGAAAAGTGGCATTGGTTAGTCCAATAGGATGCAGCTTTCTTGTTGATTTACATGAAAGATCTTTAAATACGAGTGGAAATCCACGAGATTTTTATGACTTCCAAATACAAAAGAGCAGTAAGACATTTAGTAAATTCTATCATGATTTTTGCACAGAGATGAATTTGGAGTACTCAAAAGATAATGAAGTTTTAAGGTCTATTGATTACTTAAGGAGAATAAACTTAAAGCATATATCCGAGTATGCAATAAGGGAAAATATATATCAAAAAATTGAATTTTATTTTTGCTCAGATAAAAATGTGGTCTATAATGCGTTGGTAGCGTTTGTTATTGATGGAGATATCTTGGGAAAGGAAATAACAGAAACAATATTACAGGATTATCTTACAGCACAACATATAAAGTTACGATTGATAGATGGAAATAAAAGAATTGTTCCACAAATTTCTACTATTAATCAAGAATATAGAGCTAGTTTTAAGCCATTACAAGAAGGTTTGATTCAGAGAAATGAATTTGAAAAATGTACTAAAACGATAAAAAATGAACAAAATCTTATCATTTCTGGAAATGCTGGATATGGCAAAAGTGGTTGCACAGAAGCGATAATAGATTATTGTGAGATTGAGAAGATACCATATATTGCAATCAAACTAGACAGAAAGATACCACAAAAGAATTGTGATATATGGGGACAGCAGTTAGGATTCCCAGGTTCTATTTCTTATGCTTTACATTCCATTTCGAAGAATAAGCGAGCTGTTATTATTTTGGATCAATTGGATGCTTTAAGATGGACACAGGCGAATTCTAGTGAAGCACTATCAGTATGCATGGAGTTGATTAAACAAGTTAAATACCTTAATTATGAAAGAGAATATAAAATAATAATAGTTTTTGTTTGTAGAGCCTATGACTTACATAATGATAATAATATAAAGGCGTTGTTTGAAACGGAATCTAATACAAATCAAGATAATAATAAATGGGAAAGAGTTGTTGTACAATATTTTGATGAAGATGTTGTAAAAAGCATTATAGGAGAAAAGTATAAAATAATAACTACAAAAACAAGAAAGTTATTGCAAATACCCAGTAATCTTTATATTTGGCAACATTTAGATGAAGAAGAAACTTACGATGATTGTATAACAACAAGCCATTTGATTGAAAAATGGTATCAGCAAATATGTAAAAAAAGTATAAGCTTTGGTGTACAAGAAAAAGTTGTCATAGAAATGCAAGAACACATTGTAGATGTTTTGGATAGTATGGGACGCTTGTACGCACCCAAGCAGATTCTAAAAGTGGATGAAACGGGTTTTGATTATTTGATATCGGCAGAGATGATTGTTGTCGATGGAAGTAGAGTTGGTTTTGTGCATCAGTCAATTTTAGATTATTTTATTTCTAAAAGAATGATGCAACAATATTTTGCAAATAAAAGTATAGAAGAAATTATTGGAGAGAAAAATAAGCAAACTCCCAGAAAACGTTATCAAATTCAAATGTTTTTACAAAATATTTTAGAATATGATAGTGCTGCATTTGTTGCGGCGGGTATAAAAATGTTGGAATCGTTTCGTGTAAGATATTATGTTAAGTATCTTTTTTACGAAATACTTGGACAAATATCACATCCTGATGAAAATATAAAAGAGTTTATTATCCATGGCTGCAAAAATGAATATACAGATTATTTGCTAAATAACGTTATATGCGGAAATCATGAATATGTTAATATCCTGAGAGAATTCGGAATACTAAAAAAATGGTTTGTTGATGAGACGAGAAAGAACAATGTCTTTGTCTTATTTACTAGCATTAGTGCAGATTTAAATGCTCAAGATATTACATTTATTAAAGAGAGAGCTTTTAAAAATGAGGAGGATGATAGAAGATTTTTAAATTGTTTTTTGCATGATATTATGCAAGATAGTGTTGAAGTGTTTGAGTTAAGAATGCTGTTTTATTATAAATATCCGGAGTGGGCGCAAGAACTTTATATAGATATGAAAAATATGATGAAGAATTGTGAAGTAAGAACTATTAGACTTATTTCCTTCTGGTTAGAAAACAAGATAAAATCAAATGGAAGAAATGTATATCATTACGAAGAGGAACTATTAGATGAAAGTGATTTGTTTTTGGTAGAGAATGGACATTATGCTCTTGACAAATTATTACAATATGTACCAAAGGAGGATTCTTGGGAAGTTCAATATAGTGATTGGTCGGGAAGAGATATGCACAAGCGTAATCTTGAACGTACTACTATTGGATTGATAAAAAAAGCAAATAAGACAATTATAAACCAAAACCCGGATTTTTTTTGGTCTTATTATGAACCATATATGGGTAAGAATTATACGATTTATAATGAAATTATTTTGGATGGAATGCAGTTCCTGCCAAGTTCCTACAGTAATCAAGTTATTTTTTATTTATCTAATGATTTGGATAAGAAAGCATTTGATTATACTAGTGGTGCCAATAGTCAATTAGGACTTGTAATAAAAGTGATTAAAGTTCATGCTGCTTTTTGTAAAGTAACATATTTGAGTTTCTTTGAAAATGCAATAAAAAAATATGTATCGCCTAGGGCTGTTGAATGGTATAAAAGCAGGATTGAGCAAAACAATACTAAGGAATATGCACCTGTTTATTGGAGTTTCTGGGGAGACATGCAATATCAACTTTTGCAGAATATTCCTTTTGAAAAACTTTCTTGTGAAAGCAAAAATTTATTAAGAGTACTTGAAAGGAGGTTTGAAGGCAGATCATATCGTTATATGAATGGAGATGGACATTCAGGGTGGGTGGCATCTCCAGTATCGGGGAAGAAAATCGGTCGAAATCAATGGCTTCAGATAATAACAAATCAGAAGTTGAAAAATAGACAGCATTCCAATTGGAACGAAGTGAAAGGTGGATTTATTGAAAGTTCAATTGAAATGTATTCTAGTGACTTCAGTTTAGCAGTTAGAGCAGAACCAGAGGCGATGATTCGGTTGGTTTTGGAAAATAAGGATGATATTGTTCCTGTTTATATTGACTCAATGTACTCTGGCTCTGAATTTTCGGAAAATATTAATGAAGTTAGCAAGCAAACATGGGAAGAAATGTTCAGAGTGTTTCCATGTGATTTGGTAAGTCATAGAGCATCTTATTTCTGTGGAATACTTGAGAAAGCGAATATATATACATGGTCACCAGATGTTTTATCGCAATTGAAAAATATAGCTATTGATTTTAAGGGTACCACCGAAAACGTTAAATCCGGGGAAGATGTTGTAATTGATTGTGATAAATTAGTTAGCAATGCATTGAACTGTGTAAGGGGAGACGCTGCTAGAGCAATAGGGCATTTGTTGTGGGATAACAAAGAATTATTTCCGGAATTTAAATTAGTGATTGATAAGCTTACATTAGACAATGACCCAGCAGTCAATATGGCATCGTTTTATGCATTATGGCCTTCTTATAACATTAATAGAGAATGGGCAGAGACCAGAATATTGCGTTTATATGAATCTGATGTACAAATGGCCAGTTTTCAAGATACAAAAAACATGTTTTTTCGATTATATCCTAAGTATAAAGACCGAGTTCTTACAGTAATGATAAAATGTTTTGAATCTGACGATAAAAGACTTATTCAAATAGGTAGCTATTCACTGTGTGAATTTTATATGAGGTATGATGAATTCACGGAAGTCATTTTAAAGGTTAAAGAGTTAAATGAAGAACAGGTAAAAGCGATACTTTATATGGCAGTAATCTATTTGAAATATGAGGAATATCATGATAAGGCTAAAGAGATTATACTTAAATACAAAAACGCAGAAGGTAATGGCGGATCTCCTTTGTCACGAATATTTTCTGATAAACTTGTGGATGTAGAACGCGATTCGGAATTTTTGATAGAAATCATGAAATCAAAAGTTGGCAGAAGAATGGTATATTCTTTTGTAAGATTTCTAGAAGAGAATGCATGCTCAATCAGGGATTATGCCGAAATTGTACTTGCTTTATGCGGAAGTGTATTAGGTATGGATTCTGAACTAATTGCAACCCGATTGGGCATTGAAAATTATATTTCAAAACTTATCATTGCATTATATGATGAGAGTGCTAATTCAGAAAAGGAAAGTGATAAAAAAATTGCTGAAGGATGTTTAGAATTATGGGATAATATGTTTGAAAAACAAATCGGACAGGTTAGAGCATTAAGCCGTGAGTTGATGGAACGATAGGATTTCAGGAAATAAAGATTATAATATACAGAAAAGCAGATGTGTATGGGGATTGTTAATAGATGTCCTTAAGATCATAAAGGCCTCCTTACGCTAAAATGTTCTGAAATTGAAGTGCCTGAAGGAAAAATGTGATTCTTGACTCTGCCAAGGGGATATCAAGCTTAAGAGGCATCTTTTTTATCTCCTCAAGGCATACAGAATGCGTTGTCGAATTGTGTCGGAAGAGAGGATAATATGACCGACTGGGTCCAACGCTGATGTCCCTTACAACAACCATATCCGGCAATGCAAGATGGAGTATTTTGGGAATTATACCTCTTTTTTTAATTGGATCAGTGATTTTTATGACACTTCCTAAAGAACAAAAATAAGATGAAAGATGATGGAGCTGGAAAAATGAGCAAAGGAAAAGCAAAGCATTTGGTAGTGATCTCCTATGATGCATTTTCTGAAGATAACTGGGAAAAGGCAAGTCGGCTTCCCAACCTTTCCCGATTAATAAAAAGCGGAGCATTCAGTACAAAATTAAAAAGTGTCTATCCGACTCTTACCTATGTTGTGCATACCACTATGGTGACCGGCGTTTATCCGGATAAGCATGGAATCTATCATAATACCCCTCTCCAGCCTTTCATTGATGAAGAAGAACAGGCCTGGTTCTGGTTTAAAAAGGATATCAAGGCACCTGCTGTGTATGATGCTTTGAGAAATTGTGAAATGAAATCAGCCGGAATCCTGTGGCCTGTTACCGGAAAGGCCTCCATTCGCTATAATCTTCCTGAGATAAAGGCAATCGGTCGTGAGAATCAATCTCTTAAGATCTTAAAAAATGGAAGTCCATTTTTTTGCATGGGGCTTGAGAAAAAATATGGAAAATCAAGAAAAGGGATTGAACAGCCTTACCTGGATGATTTTACAGCCATGTGCGGAAAAGACACCATTCTAAGCAAAAAACCGGAACTTCTGATGATGCACTTCATTGAACTGGACGATGCGAAGCATCATTATGGGACAGACAGTCCTGAGATTGACAAGGTTCTGATCCGGATGGATGAAAGAATCGGTAAGATTATCGAGGCAGTTCAGGAGGCAGGCATTTTTGAGGAAACGGTTTTTCTGGTGTTGGGAGATCATGGGCAGAAAAATGTAAGGTACAAGGTAAAGCTGAATCAATTGTTAAAAGAAGAAGGCCTTATTTATGAAGAAAAAGGGAAAATGTTTTGGAGAGCCTATATACAATCTACAGGAGGGTCTGCCTATTTGCACTTAAAGGAAAATGACGAGGAAGCGAAGCAGCGTGTACTACAGATTCTTCTAAAAGCGGCAGAAGAGAAGAACTTAGGTATTGAGAGGATCTATACCAGAGAAGAACTGGAACGTTTTCATGCGTTCCCAGTTTCGGGGTATATGCTGGAAGCAAAGACTGGTTACTGTTTTGATGACAGCCTTACCGGGTCCCTTGTGACTGACTTGGAGAAAGAGAATAGAAAGTATGCAACTCATGGGTATTCACCAGAGAAACCAGAGTATCGATGTGGCTTTGTAGTATCAGGCAATTGTATTAAGAAAGAATACCAGTTGGGAGAAATCCAGATGGTAGATATAGCTCCTACGATTGCAGCAATTCTCGGCATTGATTTCGGTCCTTGTGACGGCAGAGTGTTGGAGGAGATATTCAGAATTAATACGAAAGCGTAAAACACCTGGAAAGAAGTATGCCTTTTCGGCATTTTTTTTACTCACTCAAGGCATGCGGAGAATTCTTATTTCTGGTATTAGATGAGTAATGGGCAATAGCTCTGCCCCGATTTGAAGGGATATTGCTTTCGCAGCTGTATAGCTATTGCCTGTAGCTGTATAACAATAAACAATTGGGTTTTCCATTTATTTGCGTTCACCTTCCCGCTTCATTAAGTTTTCTCTCATACGCATGAGAAGCCCTCTATATATTATTATTTCTTCTTCTGAAAAACCTTCAAACAATTGGCTGTTGTATGCCGCTGCAAGTGGAGCCAGTCTTTGATACAGAAGCGTACCTTTCTGTGTTAAAAAAATACTGCGGCTGCGAGCGTCCATACCTTTTTTTCGTTCAATCAGCTCTTTATTTTCCATGACATTCAATATCCTGGTTATATTGGAATCTGATTTGCAGCACTGTTCACTTAATGCTTTTTGCACAATACCGTTATTTATCAATAACACTGACAAGATGACGAATTGGTCCACCGAGGCATCTATACCGTTTCGCAAGAAAATACTGTTTAGATTCTGTTTAGCCTGAAAGGCCGTATTAATGGTTAAAAAACCGAGTGTATCAAATAGCTCAAACTGTTGCATTAAAAATCCCCCTCCTTTTCCAATGGTCAAGAACCCCGGAATATCTTGTTTTTTCTTTGAGAACAAGGGGTTTTATACCAACATGAAAAACAGTATGATGAATGATGCGGTTTATAATATTTCCTTTGGTTCGCTTTGTCATATTCCAATAAAGCCTTTCCGCCTGCTTCCGTAAGTTGTCTTTTTTTGATCGGCTATTGAGAGGGTCCTGATTAAAAGCCGTTTTCATGCAAATGCTGCCGCTTAGCACTGCCCCGGAATAAAGGAACAGTTTATTTAAAGATTTGACAACGGATATCCCGTCTGCGTTTTCATAGGTGGCAACTGAAAGAGTATATTTCCCATGGAGCAGCTGTTCCATAACAAAGTGTCCACGATCAATCAATGTTTTCATCTGTCCGGGTATACTGCTTGCATAAGTGGGTGCTCCTACAACGACTGCATCTGCTTCAGCGATTAGATTTGATATGTGTTCCGCATCATCCTGTAAGTAGCATTCTCCTGTTTGAAAACATTGAGAACAACCTTTACAATAATCTAATTTGAAGTCTGATAAATGAAGAATACTCGCTTCAATATCATTATGTGTCTCTAGAACTCTAAGTATTTCATTCAGAATTTTCGCTGTAGCACCATTTTTTCTAAAGCTACTGTTAATAAGTAGTATTCTCATAGTTCCTCCTATCATATAATTACTTGATTCATCAAGTATAATTGATTTCGCTGAATGTTGTCAATGAGAATATTTGATGAATCAAGTATTTATCAAGGTCTTTGTCAACGTCTCCAACTTGGTCCGAAGTGCGGTGTCACGGCGGCGCATAACCTCAATGCGTGGGCTGATGTGGCACCAACGGAAAATATGGAAAAGTACCGCCCCGGTGAACATGACAAGAATACTAAATTGCGATTATCTATAAGACTATATCTTTAGACATAAGTTGCTTTTGTATTTAGGACAAAAGTATCTCTACCAAACCCATTTCAAATACGATATAATCAGAGTATAAAGGGGGTAGAACTCTTGAATCAGGATTTGTGAGTCAACTAACTATGTATCAGAATGTCGTTGATGACTTGCTAAGGCATCCAGATGATAAGCGAACGATTGGTCTGCTATTAGTAAAAGGGAACATTAAGAGAGAAAATTGAATGGTGGTAGCATTATGTATAGAGTGAAATTGGTAGCGCCGTCTAAAGAGTATGAAAACCAGGTAATGGAATATAAAGCAGAAATGCTGAAAAATAATGATAGTTTTGACGGTTGTGCTGGTTTGGAAGATGTTGATAAATATGATGAGTGGCTAAATTTTGAAGGACGATTATCAAAGAAATATGGAGATGCATATGTTCCTTCTGAAGTTTATTTAGCAGTAAGACTTTCCGATAATAAGCTGATTGGAATCATAGATTATCGGCATCCTTTATCAGAGTTTTTGCTAAAGTATGGTGGTAATATCGGATATAGTGTAAGACCATTAGTAAGACGAAACGGATATGCAAAGGAAATCTTAAAATTAATATTATGCAGATGTAAAGAATTAAATGAAGAGAGAGTTTTGTTGACTTGCGATAAAGGAAACATTGCTTCTTCAAAGGTCATTATAGACAATGGTGGAATACTGGAAAATGAAGTAGAGGATACGGTGGGCATAAGTGAATCTGGTATCATACAGAGATATTGGATTGTTCTATGATCTGCTATGATATAATTGGGAAAATGAAACTTGTAATATAAAGGATTTAATTGTAAAGTATCAGTGGAGGTGACTGTTTGTTAAAATATGCTGAATGAGGGGGAAGAAGTAAATGAAGGTTTATGTAGATGCAGACGCCTGTCCGGTAGTTAAAATAGTGGAAAAGATAGCAGAAGAGAATAAGATAGAGGTCTGTCTCCTATGCGATACCAATCATGTGTTACAGTCCAATTATAGCATGATAAAGGTTATCGGTGCAGGAGCAGATGCAGTGGATTTTGCATTGGTTAACCTATGTAAATCCGGTGATATTGTGGTAACTCAGGATTATGGTGTGGCAGCAATGGTATTGGGAAAAGCTGCTTATGCGATTCATCAATCTGGAAGATGGTATACCAATGACAACATAGATCAACTTCTTATGGAGCGGCATATGGCAAAAGCTGCGAGGAGAGCAAAATCTAAAAATCATCTGAGTGGACCAAGAAAAAGAACTCTGGAAGATGACAAGCAGTTTGAAGAATCGTTTCGAAAATTAATCGCCCATGCTGGTGAAAGATAACGGTCAGTTTTTTGAATAATATTTGTATTAATTAATCCAGGCTAAGGAGGTTAATTTTATGGATAATAGAATTTTGCCAAGTGAATTCCCAATTTTATCCACAAATCGTTTAATACTTAGAGAATTAGTTGAAGATGATGCGTTAAGGGTGTATTCTGTTCTGTCATCTGAGAAGGTTACGGAATATTTTGGAATGTTTCCCTTAGTAGATGTAGAAACAGCAAAAGGTATTATCAGTCGATATAATAATTCGTTTAACGAAGACTTCGCAATACGTTGGGGGATTGAACTAAAAGAATCCAATATAATAATTGGTACTTGTGGATTTCATAATTGGAATCATAGACACAAAAGAGCTGAAATCGGATATGAATTACATGAAGATTATTGGGGGAAAGGTTATGCAAAAGAAGCAATAAAAACAATTATAGAATATGGTTTTAGTAATATGCAATTGTCAAGAATTGAAGCGATGGTATATCCTGAAAATAAGAATTCAGAAAAACTGTTAAGGAAGATAGGGTTTGATTACGAAGGCTTATTAAAGGGATATGCTTTTTTTAGAAATAAACAACAGGATTTAAAAATGTTCTCATTATTAAATAATGATATATTAAAGTGATTCATGTAGGGATAACAGTGGATGTTGATATGTAAACCTCAGGTTATCAGGATTCTATCTCACAACCGAGGTGTGGAAAATGGAGAAACCAGTGAATACAGTACAGAAAATAAAAACTCTGCGGAAACACCCATTAATTGAATTATTAAAAAATAATAAAGGGAATCCAAGAACTCTGATTTTGATGGAACCACTCTGGGGTATTCCGTATAACTTGATCGCACCTTTTGCCACATTATATATGTATACGCAGGGTATAACGGACGTTCAAATCGGGCTGATTCTATCGGTTGCCATGTTTGTCCAGGTGTTTTTTTCCTTCTTCGGTGGTATCATCACCGATAAGTTTGGCCGCAAATTTACAACCATGATGGGTGATTTCTTTGGTTGGTGTATTGCTTGTCTGATATGGTCTGTTTCGGGTAACTTTTGGCTCTTTTTAATTGCAGTTTTATTTAACAGTTTTGAACAGATTAACCAGACCGCATGGTATTGTTTATTGATTGAAGATGCAGATTCCAAGGATTTATTAGGAATCTATACCTGGGTGAACATAGGCGGTTTAGTTGCGATCTTTTTTGCACCGATTTCGGGATTGTTGATAAATTCCTTTACCGTGGTACCGGTTGTCCGTGTTTTATATTTTGTTTTCGCTGTGAATATGCTGATTAAGGTGATTGTTACTTTTCGGTATTGTGATGAAACCCGGCAAGGAAAGATTCGTATGACCGAAACGAAAGATACTACTGTTTTACAGATGTTATATGAATACAAGGATCTGATACCAAAAGTGCTAATGGACAAAGAGATTATGAAGGTGCTAAGTGTCTCTGTGATATTACATATAACGAATCTTGTCAGTACTAACTTCTTTAGCCTGTATGTAACACAAAGGTTAGGTATAGCGGATCGCTATCTGGCTTTTTTTCCTATTTTAAATGCGGCTGTGATGTTGATTTTCATGATTGGAGTGCAGCACCGCTTGGAATCTGTAAAATTCCGGATTCCTATGTGGATCGGTCTGGTATTGTATGCTGCGTGCTCAATTCTTCTGATACTGACTCCGATCGGTGGTATGCCGTTTATTATCATTTATGTCTTTGTTGCAGCAGTAGCCAGTGCCCTTGTAGTTCCTCGTAAAGATGCCTTGCTCCAGCTAAATATAAATCCGAAGGAGCGTGCTCGTATTAATGCTTTGATCATGTCCTTTACCATTGCTTTTGCCTCACCATTTGGCTACTTTGCTGGCTGGTTATCAAGTATTGACCGCCGCTTGCCATTTGTGTTTACGTTTACTATTTTCATCGTAGCAATTATTATCGTTGGCCGTATCCGTGATCCTGAATTCGGTAAAGAGCATAGGGAAGTTGATAATCCTGTGGCTCGTGGTTAACCCTTTCATCGGTAGCATTAGGATTTTTAATCCAGAGTTGTTAAATAACAGAGGCGTAAAATGAACTGCTCCCTGTCAAAAAGTAGGGGAGCGGTTCATTTTTTCTGGTCAACTTGATATTGCTTTCTCCAACAAACGTGCCCTGCATATCATGGGAGAATTGCCCTGAAATATATAGTGTGCCGTTAACGCAGCAGCCTTGTGCGATACCGTGTTCGTATTCCCATGGAAGACCGTGATTGCAGGTTTTAGTATTCGTCATTATTATCTTTCCTTTACTTTAAAGTAAGCTTAGTATATACTAAGCTAATATAAAAGAATAGTACACACTATAGTGATAGGTACTATTACATTTAAAGTATTGAGTTCTCAATTAAAAGAATTAGAAGCGGATGGACTGTTGAAGCGGAAATATTATCCTTAAAACCCTCCTAAAGTAGAATACAGTCTGACAGATAAAGCAGAAACTCTATTACCCGTTTTGGAAGAGTTGTGAGTGGGGAGGTAAAAGTCGAAATAATTAAAAGCTAGCCGATCATGCCGTTCTGAATGGACCGGATTGGTCAAGCGTCAGATAAGAGATAAATTAAATCAATACAGAATAAAAGGAGAATTTATGCAATTTGAAGAATTAAATATTATGCCTGATATTATTAAGGCTTTGGAAAATGAAAATTATGATGTTCCTACACCGATACAGGAAGAGGCAATACCAGTTATATTAAGCGGTAGGGACTTACTTGGTTGTGCCCAGACAGGTACCGGAAAAACAGCTGCATTTGCTATACCAACGATTCAGCTGCTCAGTGAAGAAAAAGTGCCTCATCGGGCAAAACAAAATATAAGGGCTTTAATCGTAACACCGACCAGAGAGCTCGCACTGCAAATTTATGAAAGTTTTAATACTTATGGGAAATTTACCAATTTAAAATCTTGTGTAGTCTTTGGGGGCGTATCTCAAAAGCCTCAGGAGGAAAAATTAAAGCAAGGGGTAGATATACTGGTGGCAACACCAGGAAGACTACTGGCCTTAATCGATCAAAATATCATAAATATAGAACATATTAAAATATTTATACTGGACGAAGCTGACCGCATGCTGGATATGGGATTTATTCATGATGTTAAAAGGATCATTGCCAAAACACCTTTAAAAAAGCAAACATTACTTTTCTCGGCTACGATGCCGCCAGACATCGCCAAGCTGGCGAGTACGATATTAAAGACTCCTGCGAAAATAGAAATCACTCCGGTATCATCAACAGTAGATACCATCGAGCAGCATCTGTATTTTGTTGATAAATGTAATAAGAAGGATTTGCTTTTGCACATTCTAAAAGATAAAAACATAGATTCAGCGCTGGTATTTACACGTACCAAGCACGGGGCGGATCGTCTTATGAAGCAATTATCAAGGGATGGCGTGATTGCGCGGGCGATTCATGGTGATAAATCACAAGGAGCGCGTCAGAGTGCATTAAACAACTTTAAAAACAAAACATTGCGGATATTGCTTGCAACAGATATCGCAGCAAGAGGAATAGACATAGATGAACTAACCCATGTTATTAATTATGACCTGCCAGATATACCAGAGACTTATGTGCATCGTATTGGGCGAACAGGCAGGGCAGGACTTGGTGGAACAGCAATATCTTTTTGCGATTTTGATGAAAAAGGACAGCTTAACGATATTGAAAAATTGATTGGGAAGAAAATAACTGAAATAAAAGATCATCCCTACCCGTTAAAGAACAACTTTCCGGCGATAAAGGTTGTGCAGCCAAGAAGAGATGCAGCAAAAACAGCGAAATCGGGTGCATCGCCAAAGAGAGGATCATTGCATACAGCTTCCATAGATCGTGTTTCATCATCAAAGAAAAAGTATCGAATGACAGCAGATGGAACATTAAAAGAAAAAAGAAGTTTTAATAACTTTTCAAAGAATGAAAAAAAGCGGTAGATTTGCTCTTCCGTTATATCATAGATTTTGATGAAGTAAAGAAATATAGAAAAAGGAATGCCGGTGTTTAACTTACGCCGGCATTCCTTTTTTTCGATAAAGATAAGATTCGAATGATGAAATTAAATTAGCCATTATATGGCTTATTGAGATTGCTTTGTTTTAGATACTCTAATCCCCATCGGTCTCCAGCTGGCGAAGCTGTTGAGTCAGCATAGGGTTAAAGTCCCTGGCACGTCCTGGAAGTGGAACGTGAATAGCCCAAAGCAAAGGAGTCCATCTTGAGGAGGAATCTTAATACTATATTGACATAATGTAATTCTCAGCATATAATTACAGTGTAAATTAAGTTAACACTGTTAAGTTGGGAGCAGGTATGGGAATTAAGGAACGGCGTGATGTTGAAAAGGAAGAGATGAAAAAGAAAATAATGGAGGCCGCCATTAAGGTTATTGAACAAGAGGGGTACGAGAAATTATCTATAAGAAAAATAGCTGCCCAAATTGAGTATTCTCCGACTACCATCTATCTTTACTATAAAGATAAAGCCGAAATTATTACGGATATGTCTGATGTACTTTATAGAAAGGTTATGGGAGACGTAGTTGCTGTTATAAATGAGGACGCCACATTATCAATCGATAAACAAGTCCATGATATTTTGTGTGTTTTCATCAAGGGGCTTTGCAGTGAACCGGAAATGGTTAAAGCAATTATGCATAGTGGAATAAATGTCATATTTGCAAATGATAGCACAGATGGAAAGCCAACAAATTCTGGAATAGATATGCTTGATAATTTAGTTTATAATGGAATTACACAAAAAGTCTTTAGACCAGGCATTGAGAACAATTCATGGATGATTGTAAGTGCATTACTCGGCTTTGTATTGAGTTCCATTGGAAGCAAATCATACCTATTTGATAATTTTCACAAGCATATAGATGATTTTGTAGAAATTTTAATGGGAGGAATTAAGCAGTGAATACAATTATCGTTTATTCAAGTAAATATGGATGTGCAGCGGATTGTGCAACGCTCTTAAAATCTGGATTGCCAGGTACAGTGGAGCTTGCCAATATTAACGAAATCAATTCCAACCCCCTTCTCTTAGATAACTTTGATACGGTCATTTTAGGGAGTTCCATTTATGTCGGTACGATTTCAAAGAAAATGCGGACATTTTGCATTGAAAACGTAGATGTGTTGAGCAGAAAAAGAGTGGGAATATTTCTCTGCTGTGCCCTTCCGGCACAAATCAATGAATACTTGTCCAAAAACTTTCCGGCAGAACTTCTTAAATGCGCAGTTGTTGTAAAGGATTTTGGCGGTGAGGCCAGAATCGATAAACTGAAAGGTATAAATAAGTTTATTATGAAAGCTGCCTTAAAGGACAACTATGAAAGCTTGAAAATCTCTCATGAGCATTTAGAGAGCTTTATAAAAGAAATACGTATGTAATACATTAATATTATGGATCGATGAAACTTGAAATGTAAGCGGCATCGGATAATGAATTTTTCCTTCGCAGCTTATCAGTGACAGTTAATTTTGCAGATGATTATCATCATTTGACAATTAATGATGGCAGTACCACACTGCGTCTTTTCAAATAAAGATAGAAAGCCAGATGAGATAATGATATAATAGGAAATGTTTCATATACTCAGGATCATGTTTATCAACAAAGTCTAATAGAACTGCCATCGGAGGTAATAATGAATAAAAAGATGCTGTTAACAATTATCACAACCTCTCTCCTTATTGCAGGCTGTGGGAAAAATGCTTCAACCAATAATCCGCAGCAAAATGAGAAGCCAGCCTTGGAAACTTCTGCAGAAAATAGTGTAACGACAGAATCTCAAGAAGAGAGTATCCCCATAACAACAACTACAGCAGCTACAACGGCTGCATCAACAGGTAACACCATTGAATATAAGCAATATCTTAAAAAAACATGGGTTAGAAATACTGATACTGATTTTCCTGATAACGGCGGCGTTTGTATTACAATTTCAAAAATTGGAGATGGTAAAATCCAAGGGGAGATCAGTGTAGTGGGCAATCCCCCGGCATACAATATGGATAGCGCAGAACTTGAAGGAACTATTATAAATGATACAGCAGAGTGCCAGCTTGTAAATGATTCGAGGGGAAATAAGGGAACTGTTGAACTTATATTGAAACCGGATAATACCATTGAGGCCACGATTACAATAACCGAGAGATCCGAAGATACAATTATGTGCCTTCCGGAAGGAACGTTTGAATTTGCTCCAGATAATCTTAAAAATATAAATGGTTTTGAACTTACCAAAGATCAAACTTTTATGGTGGATTTAAATTCATGGGGCAATGTTAAATTTGTATCAGGAAAATTAACAGGTGGAGATCATATACCTGTAGTATTTTATTTGACCAATGAAGAAGGTGATATTCTTCATTATATCTATGCAGGTCTCCCTTACAGCGTAGATGTCAAAGCAGTTTCATTTCAGGATGTAAATAAAGATGGATTAAAGGATATAATTATTATTGTTGAAGACAACTATGATGGTGCGTCTGGAGAACCAATAGCCGCCGTTTTGCTGCAAGGGGATGACGGGTCATTTACAAGAGACAATGAGCTGAGCCAGGAAATAAATGATTCCGGAAACAATAAAGATATAAGTACAATAGTCAATTACCTTTTAAGTGGATTCTAAAGAAAGAGGCATTAAGGGTCTTATTCATATCAAATGATATAATCATAATTAAAACTAAGAGAACTGTAAAAAGGTTCTCTTTTTTATGCCCAAATTTAAAGAGAATAAAACGTAAAGTTTGAGTTACGAGAGTAAGTGTAAAAGGATTAGGCTGTCACCAATAAAAGTTTGGAAGAATATTATAATATTACAGAATTCATATAAAGGAGTGATAATATGGCAACAGTATCAGGTCAAATTATTTTTGATAGAAATAGAAGTGCTACTATAGATGCTGGTGATTCTGGAATAGCAAATGTACCTGTTGTATTACAGAATATATCAACAGGTGTCAGGCTTGTAGTTCTTACGGATGCTGCAGGAAATTATG
>POVV01000512.1_pt1 | contig 23865 bp, 20 predicted proteins | sample 1560271 | NCBI WGS metagenome assembly POVV01 (sample SAMN08337232, study PRJNA429181) | Bioreactor metagenome, whole genome shotgun sequencing project. | biome: cows' rumen and soil; feature: anaerobic; isolation source: anaerobic chemostat enrichment culture, galacturonate as sole carbon... | reverse complement strand
CGATGCAATGTAATTGCCAGCCTTGTCTCGCTGCATTTCAGCCTGCTGCGCATTGTTGAGGCTCATAAGGCAACGCAGGTCGTTGGGCAATACATCAAACCATTTGGGCTTTTGCTCATTCTGCCAAAAAGCCTTGTCGGTGGCGTCTGTGTCGGCTTCGTTATAAAGGTCTTTCCAGCATCTTCGAAGCTGCACATTGCCTGTCAGCGAAAAAGTAGCTTTTCCCGCCTCTGCCACAAACGAAGAATATGCCGGATAGGTTATGCCGTTGTATGTCACACTACCCGAGGCGTCGCTCACCAATTTGGGCTCTACAAAATACCAATATCCGGCTTGCAAGCTTCCCGAAGCAATTGCACCCGAAGGTATCTTGTTTACAATACGCATCTGAACGGTAGAGTGCAACACCTTATCCAGCACCTCATACACAATGGCGTTAGACGTTTCGGGCACAAATGAAGTGACGCCTGCGACTCCGTTAAAAATATTGTTGCGGGAAATTACAGCCGAACTATACGTCACTCCGTTGTATTTCACCTTTGCCTCCTGATTATCCTTCGAACGCACAATGTAAGCACGATGCACACCATTGCTGTAAGGTACAATACCTCCGTCTTTGTTTATCTCAACGGACGAAAGTGATGGTGTGCTGTCGATCAACACGCCTTGATCTATAGGCAGATTGTGTATAATATCCAACTTATTGAGCTGATACTTACCTCCCAGCCAGATTATATTTGTAGCACATTCACCCGCTACAGTCTGCGAAACGTCGATGTTGGAAGCCAATGCTATAGAGCCGTCCGTTATGGTAAGCGAGCTATTGGCATAGACCGGCGAAAAGCTTGCCGGCTTGCTTTTGTCGGATGTGATACCGATGGCGTCACATCTGTCGGAGGAATAACCGAAATATACCAAATGCCTTTTTTCGTAATTGTGCAACGCAGAATCTTTTTTCACAAGACCGTCTACACACGAGTTTTTAGAGAAAATCCATTTGCCCTGCTTCATCGTCTCGCCCATGTCTGCAACATTGGGCACCGTAATAGATTGCGCCTCGCAGCGGGCTACAAAATCAGCTCTCAGCTCCTCTTCCGTGTTACCGTCCAGTGCCTTGTACTCGATTTCTGCTCCGATCTTGAGTTCGCAATCGTTGAATGCCACAAAATTATTCCTGTAACCGGATACATCGGAGTTCAAGATGGTTACCTTACAGTGATCGAACAAATCCAGATTGGTATTCGACAATACGGCATCGGGTACATTTATAAATGAGTTTCCCCCGTTGGTCGAAGTCTTGGCATAGAGCTTACAACTGTGTTTTGTTCCCGAAAGGTCTGAATAGATAGTACATCCGACAAATATATATCCGGTACGGTATAAAGGCTGTGATATATGTCTCACTGTCATATCATAGAAGTAAAGGCTATTTTGCCAAACAGAACCTTCCCCATAGGCATTTATGTTTTTATTCCATATCGTACTATCCATGCCACTACCTATCATATGCAAATAGTTGTAATTTGCACTCGCCTCTGTAACAATAGAGCCGGTATGAATACCGCCGGAGAAGACGTTCTTAGTCACTCCCGAGTTTCGCTTTAGATCTATAACTCCATGAGACTTCGCCGGATTTGTCCTTGTGTACACAGATCGTGTTCTCTGATCGTAGGCTGTAGCACTTAGCGCAGAAAAGAAAGCAACATTATCTATACTCTCATCCAGCCTGCCATACTTATCTCTATAATTATACTTGCCCATCGTCTTCTGTTTTTTCGGTTATTATCACTCGTCCTGTAGCCAGCACAAGAACATTACAATTGTCAAAGTCTGCCCTGTCGTTCTCTTCCAAATCGTTATACAATCGCATGAATGAATGGGACTGACTGTCAAACAGCAGATTGTCATCGACCTCAAACGTGACATCGTCTTTCTTTACTTCGTATATCATGGTAATGTAGCTTTTGCGTAAATAAATAAGTATCCGGTAGGCTCTGTGCCAACTTTTTCGACCTTAAATTCCACAAGCGACTTCGCCTTTATCTTTACCGATACGGTTTTACCCAAGAGCACTTCTTTGCCGTCTACCCATAGTTTGGATACGTTCATCGCTTCTACCCGATAGATTATCATCTCCTCGCCTATAAACATTTCGTAGGGTGAAGCAAGCCCCATATTGATCGACATGCGACGCTCCAACTGCAACTGCTTTGCATATTCTGCCAGATTCTCGAACAGGTACTTGCCCGAGCTGAGCGCACCGTTGCTATCTTTCTTCGAACCGAATATCCAGAAACCGCTGGGGTCTTTGATTTCGGGAAGCTCCGACAAGGGGATAGCTGCTATTTTAGTGTTTTCTGCCATATTTTTTTTTGATTTATTTTTATTCTAAAATCTTCTTTGTTCTTCTGATTCTCTTTTTCTATTCTAAGCAAAGTGGTAACTCTAAAACCTGCAACCACCAAATCTCTTATCGTAGAAGATACTCCTATTTTCAAAAATGTCCGCATCTATAATATATACGGAGTAAAAGTATATGAAGAAAAAAATACCGTGAACTTCAATATAGAAAACACAAACCTGAACAGGGGTATATATTTCTTCGAAAGTACAGATAACGAAGGCAATATAGTTCGAGAAAAAGTTATGAAGAATAAATAGTATAAGTTAAATACGTGAATAATAAGAAATGCGAGTTTTAAAAAAACTCGCATTTCTTATTTAACCTTAAGAGATATAATAATCACCTGTGCCCTTTCGGTGTCGTCTCCAAAAAAGTTTATCTTTCGACAACTCTCCCTCTATAAAACACATTCCAGTTATCCTTTCCATACCCGTCTTCCGAGTATTCAAACGATGAAGCCGAAGCCTCTTTGACTACCATCCCCTGATAGAATACCTTCCAGTTATCTTTGCCATAGCCGCCACCGATATATTTAAATGAACTAGCAGAGGCATCTTCGACCTTTTCTCCTCTACAAAATAGACAAGTCGCACGCCGAAGAAGACCAGTATAAGTTTGAGAGACAGATGAAGAGGTGAACTTCACCTCTTTTCATCATTTTCTAAGAAAATTATCTATTAATAAACACATCCTAAATTTTTAGAAATGATAGAAAGTATAATCAACATTTTCAGGCAGCAAGCCCGTGAGCATAAGCTTATCAAAGCCTTCTACTATGGGCGTAATTACGAGCTGGGCAGCGGCAAAGAGGCCTATCCTCTCTTCTGGCTCGAAGACCCTTTGCGGGGCAATAACCGAAACAATACATTCTCCAACTCGGTGAGCTTTTCAATTCTTTTTCTCCCGCAAAGTGAAGAATCGGTAAGCCACTTGCAAAACCTTGCCTTCTCTACCGGGCTGAATATCATAGAGCGTATCAAGCGGGACCGTGACACGCTGGACATCTCCATCACTCCCGATTGGGACTATATGACACTCAGCGATTACTACGACGACAATGCAGCGGGTTGTCGTTTTTCGGTCAACTTTACACAGGCAAACATGCAAAACCTATGCCTTATCGATCAGCAGTTTGATGCAAACAAGGAGTTCGAAAAAGGTCAAACCTTAAAGAGCTTCGACTTATCGCCTGCGGGCAATTGCGAAGTGTTTGTGAATAAGTTTCCCGATTTTGATCTGAAAATAAAGAAGTAATAAATCTAAAGCAATGACTCCCGCACTAAAAAAAGCAATAGATCAGATAACAAACGAAATAGCCATTCTTGCCGGTGATATTTTCAAAGACGACAAAATCAGCAGAAACCCCAAGGTGAATAAAAACACACTGCGAGAGAAAGCGAAAGACGTAAACGTATCGTGGCGAGCGGCAAACGGAAATATCGTAATCGAAGCCTATTTCGACAATTATATCACCTTTCTCGAAAAAGGCAGAGCACCCCGCAAAGGTAAGTTTCCGCCATTGGATGAGCTGCGAGACTGGGCATTATCGCGAAACATCCCGAGTGACAACAGCACCCTTTTTCTCATCGCACGTGCTATCTGGCGAGACGGACACGAAGGGCGCCCCATACTGGCAACATTGGAAGAAAGGATAGATAGTAAGTTTGAAACCGAATGGTACGACCAACTTTTTGAAGCAACGATCGACGAATTGAATAAATATTTCAACTGACGGATAGATAAGTAATCAGCAATAGTTATTCAGGTATTTTGTAGGGGTAACCCTTGTGGTTACCCTCAATTGGACGGGCAGGGACAAGCCCCGCCCCTACCTACCGTCCTTTCGGATTTGCAATCCGAAAGTAATTCTTGTTAGGATTTAAAATCCTGATAGTAAAGCTTAGGGGTTGCAAACCCCTAAGGACGGAGACTTAGGACGGACAAATACACATCAACATTTTCATACAACTAAAACAACAACACAATATGGGATACTTTATTAACGGCTCTGACATAGCCAAAGCAACAATAAAACCCGCAAAGGTTTCTCTGGCGGGTAACCCCAATTATATACAGTTCGAAGCCAATGTTGCCGCAAAAGGCAAGCCGGTAGAGATACAACTCAAGCTCACAGGGTGTGGCTATGTCTTTATCAGACCCGATGTGCAGGGCATAAAGATATACGAGAATATATCATCATTTAGCATCATTGAAGCCGAATCGGGCATAGAGCATAAGTTTGAGGGCACATCCGACCCGGATAAACTAAACGAGCCCGGAGCCTTCTATCTGGGCAAATACAATGAATACTCGGGACCCGCCTGGCAATACGAATACCACAACACGGCACTGGCTATGAAAGAGGGTTTGGAGAAAAATGAGTTCTTCAAGAATTTCAAAATCTCCATATCGCCCGATGACAATAAAACAATAAATATCGTATCGAACGGTAGCGGAAAAGAGTATGTATTCTCGTTTGTTTTTCGAAAAAACAGCAATGGCAGAAATCGGACTTTCTTCGGTGTCGCAGGCAATCCCGCGGAGACCTATCCCGCAGGCACAGATACGATCGCTATCGGTTATGACAACGTGGGAATACACCTCGATATGTACAAAGACACAGGCATATTCCTTGGTGAAGACGACACCCCCTCGGACAGCAATATGGGTACAAAGGCAATAACGCTTACCAAAGCATATTCATATACCCCGCTGTGGTTCAACACGAATATACTGGAAAACAATACGATACCCACAACATTTCTGAAGGAAAAGGACTGGATTGACACGGGAACGATCAAAGATTTTCGGTTTACAGCAAAACGTGTGATCACCGACAAAACCGTTTCTCACACCACGCAGTTTTACCATTCGTCTGTGCTCTACTCCATCGCCGGATACAACCGCACGTTGGAGAAAAACGACCTTTCGGATTATGTTTTCGACACAAAAGAAAGGTCTAAAAACCCCGAAGCCATAAAGAAGGTAAAGCCGTTGACTAATCAGCCTCAACTCTTTCATGTAAAAGGGCAAACACAGTATTTCAATTTCATACTGTCCGATGCCGAGCATAGCAAAAACATTGGTGATGAGTATCGGTTTGGCATCTGTTATGAGCTGTTGTCGCAATCGGGGCAAATGATAGCGAAAGAGACTAAGCACCTGAAAGCCCGCAAGGATTTTTTTATGGTAAATACCATCAAGCTTGATATCGACAGCCTGCTCCACCAATACCCCAACACAGGTCTTGTTCGTGTATATCTGATATATTCGGGCTACGAGTCGCAAGCAGTACAGATAAGTCACGAACTCACGTTCGGCATACTACCCGAATGCCTATATAAGATAAAGGATTTTGCATTCCTCAACCGACTGGGCGGATGGAGCAGTTTCAACTTTTCGGGAACGGAGCACACCGATTTTAAGGCTGAGGCTAATACAATATTCAAAACGCAGACTCCTCATTTTACAACGAGTAGCGAGATCGAATCGGTGTATAGCAAAACCGTTACCGAGCAGTTCACCGTGCAAACAATGCCCCTCCGCAGGGATGTATGCAACTGGCTCAAGGAAATGAGTGCGTCACGCATGGTTTACGAGCTGGCCACACAGCGATACATCATTGTAGATGAAATGAATATAAAGCCAAATTCGAAGGACGAGCTTTACAGGGTGGAAATGAAATACCATTATTCTGATTCGTATAACTAGCTAATAAGCACCGTTCTTTTGGATTTAACACCGTCCCACAGTCCTTTCGGATTTAACTACGTTACACTCCGTTGATTGCTAATTGCAATCCCGTTGATTGTAAACGTTCTTTCGGATTTGCAATCCGAAAGTGGTTCTTATCAGGATTTCAAATCCTTATAGTAAGGTCTAGGGGTTTCAAACCCCTAAGGACGAAAGTTAGCAAACCCTTAAGGACGGCGGGGGGATAGACACTAAAGGCGAAAAGAAAAAAGAGAGAAAACAACAGAAAATATACAATGAACACAACAACCGTATTTGACAAAAATCTGAAAGCTTACAACTACCCTTACAGGTACATTGTAAACAAAGGTTCTACACGTTCATCGAAGACATACAGCTTGTTGCAATTACTATTCTTTATTGCCGAATATTCGGATAAGCCGAGGGTAATATCCATTGTATCGGAGTCGATGCCGCACCTCAAAAAAGGTTGTATCCGAGATTTTAAAGAAATACTGCAAAAGGAGAATAAATGGAATGCCCGACAGTGGAACGCAACGGATAAGATTTACAGGATAAACAACTGCATTATCGAATTTTTCTCGGCAGACAACCCATCAAAAGTACATGGCCCGAGCCGAAATATTTTGTATATCAACGAGTGTATAAATATAGAATATGAAGTGTTCAGGCAATTGGCTATCCGTACCACCGATACGATATTTTTGGACTGCAACCCCTGCTTTGAGTTCTGGCTCGACCAGAAAGTACTGCTAAACGACGATGCCATACTGATTCACTCCACATACAAAGACAACGAGTATCTGACCGAGGCACAGGTGAAAGAAATAGAATCGAACCAAAGCGACAAAAACTGGTGGCAGGTGTATGGTGAAGGGCTTACAGGTTCGCTCAAAGGGTCTATTATGACCAATTGGGAGGTAGTGAAAGAGATGCCCAATACTTACAAAAACCGCTGGATAGGCATAGACTTCGGCTTCACCAACGACCCTACGGCGATAGTAGACATGCGTCTGTCGGAAGGCGAGCTGTGGATAGACGAATTGCTATACGATAAAGGGTACGACAATATGATGATATCCAACGCCCTGCGGTCTTACGGCATAGCACAAGACATCCCTATCGTAGCCGATAGTGCAGAGCCGAAGAGCATCAGCGAGATAAGGTCGCAAGGATGGAGAGTAGAGCCGGCACAGAAAGGCAAGGACAGCATCGTTACAGGTATCTCGATACTCAACCGTTACCGCAAGCGCATCACGCAGCGAAGCACGAATATCATCAACGAGTACCGCAACTATCGCTGGCAGACCGACATCAACGGCGAGGCTACAAACCGCCCCGTCGACCGCTACAACCACTCGATAGATGCGCAACGGTATGTCTGCCTCAACAAGCTGATGGAACGTGGTTCGGAGTTGAGCTATTCGATCATAAAGGGAAGGAGATAGATATGAATAAACGAATTGTTGCTTTTGTTATCCCGACCGCTGGGAAGCATAACAAATACTAAACAGTCACTTAATTTACAAATCAATACAAATCATGAGCATAGAACTATACATCAAAAACCGCCTTTGCGACATCAACAGTCCCGAGAGCCTCGGCATACGTCTAAAACGCCAGTTTATCAATCCTGCCGAGTTGAGCGTGAAAGACGCACAGATGTCTTACGAGATAACGCTGCCTGCCACACCCAACAACAACGAGATTTTTAGCCATGTGAATGTGGAGGAGGTACAGGGCAAGTTTCGCATCTATGAAGACGCTCGCCTGTATGTGGATGGTATCCTTATCCTCGACGGTAAATTCCGCTTGAGCGAGATCACGCAAGACAGTTACAAAGGCAACTTGGGAGTGCCTGCTCCTCTCACCGCAAAGGATATCTTTGGCGAAACGATGATGAATCAGGCAGGGAAGTGGCTTATTCCATTTACAGGGGTAGACGATATTACACGATATAATACAGGGGGACACGACAAATCGGTATATGGAGAAATATCGCCTTGTATATTTCCGTTGGTGCTGTATGGGTTGTTGCCGAAAGACACTAATAATAAAAACATTACAGATGAGTTTAAAGTTACTTTAGATGATTCGGTATTATTGGATGTAAAAGATATTCCTCCTTCTGTTAATTGTATTCACATGTTAAAGCAAATATTTAAGAATGCCGACTATACTCTTACCGGAGATGCCCTAAACGATGAAAGGATAAATAACTTGTATGTCAGTTACAAGAATCCGGAAGAATTCAGAATGGTATGGAGTGCCTCTAGAATGAGAATCAAGGGCACTTGGGAAAACTATATGGAAGATAATATCAACAAAAAGGAAACACAATACGATACTTTAGAGAAAGCGGGTACAAATCTTATGTCGATCAACACTGATTTGTTTTATTCACAAAACATAAAAGTAAGTGAAAGGGAAGATCCGGGCGATAATATAAGTGTGGAAGACAGCAGAGTAGCAAAAGTTGTAAAAATGGTTGTTCCAGAGGATGGGCTTTACAAACTTGATTTTGACGTTAATCTAGCTATAAAATCTGCCTCGCTCTCTACTGATAGAGGTCCACAGATTATTCCGGGAACTTTTGGTAGCCCCATGTATGAGGTAAAAGTTTTAAGATATACTGAGGGAACATTTCTGCCGAAACAACATTTCGATAATTCCTTTTACCAGAATAATCTTAATCAAAAGGAGGGACAAAGCGGAAATATATATCCGAAGCCTCACGAGGTGACATTTATAGATCCGAAACAAAACCTGAATATGATATGCGGTTTTTCATGGGGTGGAGAGTCTTCCTCATACTCAACTTACAAAAACCCTACAGTGACAGATGGTTTACAGCACAACCCAATGGCAATAAGCGGTGGGGAATCGTGGAGTTATGGCTTTGAAGATGGCATAGATAGTCGATTCTATTCCGCTGTAAAAAGTACAGGTTATATCTATGAAGATGGAACAGAAGCATCCCTATTTAAAGTAGAACTGGAGAATGCACCTGCAACAAAAACAGCACGAAGTACCGGCACTGCAACCGGACATATATCTCAGATAGTCTGGCTGAATGCAGGAGAACGCATCGCCCTAGTATCCACATCCACTTACGAAAAGTCTAACAGGGGCTGGAACAATCATAGTATTGAATTTGATCTCTCACTTACCCCATTCAGTCCATACAGAAGTTGGCTTACTGTAGATAAGAATGGCTCTAGTAAACCCGGTATCCCAATGAATTGGAATGACCCGGCTTCTTTTGACGAAGGAAATTTAAATTTGACCAATTTCTTACCTAACGGAATAAAAATTAATGATTGGATAGACAACTTCTGCAAAGCTTATAACCTCAAGCTTACTCACAAAGGGGATATTAATTTTGAACTAAGAATAAAAGGCAACGAAATTGTTCAGTCTCTGGATAACATAATAGATATCGATAGATATGCAAATATCCGACAACATCGAAACGAATCGCTAAAACTGCCTTATATGTATGAATTGGGATTTACAATTGATACAAACGAAGAAGGTTATTACCGAACAATGAAAAATAAAATAGATGAAAACACCGGCAGGGAAACGGATGAAAAACTCACCAATTCGGGGAATAGTGGTGGTGGACAATATTATACAGGCAGTAATGAAACAAATAAAATAACACAAACATCGACATTCTCTTACAACTGGTACAGGAGGTTACTTGACAGTAAGGGCGAATTCGTCATAGAAGTACCTATTATTTCCGAATATGAAGCATGGGATGGGGATTATTCAGAAATGTTAAAGAAAAGATATTATGATAAAGCCCAACGTTTTTGGTATAAGTCAGGAATATTTGATATTGAAACCATAAAGAACAGGAATGTACAGGTTGCCCTTGTTTCTAACGAATATAATGATACTTATAAAATGATATTGGATTATGAAAACAAAACCGATTCGATTATGAAAAATTTCTTCTTCCTGCTTGACAACAGCAACGATTATACTATAATTGATTGCATACTTAGTGCGGAAGAGTTTAAAAATTTAAATAAATCACTTATCCGATTCAATGGAGACCTTTATAACGTAGCTGAAATAGATGGTTATGACCCTTTGGGTAAGAATCAGGCAACACTAAAACTCATTCGTAAAATAACATGAAGCAAAAGGGAGCTACTTAAATAGCTCCCTGTTTTATTTATCTATTTTGGTTAAACTACCCCAACCTTTATCTTCTGTAAGCTCATGAGTATATTTCAGTCTACCATTTTCTATTTTATATCTATATATTTCATTTGGCAGATTTTTAAAGGCTTTATCATTGATTATATATTTTTCTCTCCACAATTCCATAGTATACTTTCCATTGGGATGGAAATATACATTATATACTTTGAAATCTTCAGAAAAGCATATTCCCCTATCGGTATCCCAATTGAACCGCCATACCCCCTCTATCGGATTATATCCTTCCGGCTTAAAATTAGGGTCGTTCGGATCGTTCCAATCGCCGTTCCATACAAATTCTTGGGGTTTCTTTGTTTCCTCTTCCATATCACCTCCACACGAATAGAAGGCTACAGACAGGCTGAGCAGTAGGATTATGGATAGTAGTTTCTTCATATTTTGTCTCGGTTTGTTTGACTGTAAAGATATAGAAAATAGCTGAGCAAGCAAGTATTTTTGTTAAAATGAGATTTCTGCGTATCGAGAAAGTAATAATCGAGAAACGGTTCAACCAAAAAGTGATTTCTTATTGCTACTTTCGTCTTTTGAATAAATTGAGACAAAAAATACAGAAATTCAACAATCGCTTTATGAAAAAAGTTGCCTACAGTGCTTTGTATAGCCTTTTATATCTTCTAGGTCTTATTATTCTATATCTGATAATAGGGTATATAGTAGAAAAACTATACGGCTATCCCCAACAATCGAGCGATGCGTATTTATTATATAACCCTTTTGTGGTTGTAGGAAAAACCATGAAAGCATATATTGTAGGGCTAATTGTCTCTATCAATATTCTGGTTTATCTTTTCATTAGCAAGAGGATGGATAAGTTTTTGTTTATCCCATTCTTTACTATATCGGCTATGCTTCTGACGATATTTGTGTATGCTCTTTTCTTTTAAAGTATCGAAATTACTTCTTTTTCTGGTCGTTTCGGTATTGCTCCAACTGCTTATCAATTGACTTCCCTGTTTTGGAGGTTAGATCATCGGGAACGTTATAACTATCGCAATGAAACGAGCAATAGTTACAATTCGGTGCACATTCCCTGTCGCAATTCGGATAATTGCACTGATTAATACCAAGCAATGAATTGATTACCATACATGAATTGAGGGAGATAAAAAAAGATAGGATTAAAGTTCGGGTTAGTGTTTTTTTCATATTTGTAATTTAGAAAGCCATTCGCTACAAATTTAATAAAATTTCAAGAGGAATAAAATAAATAAGAAGCCCGCGAAATCACTTCGCAGACTTCCCAACCTTAACACAAACTTTACAAAACTACAGACTTAAAACAGCCCACCTCCGAAAAAGTTCGCTGCATAACGCCGAAAAAGTGTAAAAAAATATTAATTTTTCATTTTAGATAGAGTAAATATGTCGGAAAGGGTGAGTTGTTGGAAAAGATAACCACGTTTGCAAGACAAAATATTTCGAAGTAAAATATATTTCATTTACTTTGACAAACACATTTATGACAACTATTACAAAATGAACAATAAAAATATTTCATTATCATTCATTGCCCTTATTGCTTTTTTAATTATATATCCAATCAACTATTACTATCCTTTATTAGCTGATGATTTCTCATACTCATTTGTATTTAACGAAAATAAAAGAATAGAAAATTTATTTGATATAGTCACCTCACAACTTAATCACTATGAAATATGGGGAGGAAGGACAGTTGTTCATACTATTGCTCAATTGCTTTTAATGATAGACTTTCGTATATCCAGCATTTTTAACGCATTGGCATATATAATATTAATATACTCAATATATAGAATATCTATAACGAACAGTAAACTAACCATATATTCTTCAATATCATTATTGCTTTTAATACATATTTTTATTTGGTTCCTACAACCTGAGTTTTGCTCTAATGTAATATGGAAAACTGGAAGTGCCAATTATCTGTGGGGATCATTAATCGTTATAATGTTTATGTATCCTTATTACAATTATATAAACACACGATTATATAAAGAAAGTAATGTTAGAGCAATACTTTTCTTTCTGTTCGGAATGGTTGCAGGGTGGACTAATGAGAATTTAGGAATAGCACTTATCATGTTCATTTTATCAACAATAATCTTGTGCAAATACTATAAAATTAAAATACCGAAATGGTCTGTCATCGGATTAACGGGAACAATTATCGGATACGCTTTTATGATCCTTGCACCGGGCAACTATAAAAGAGCTGACATTATTATTCAAGATTACAACAAACAGGGTTTGGCAGAACATGACATCCCTCTTTACATCCTACAAGTGGCTATCAACCATTTTCAAAGCTATATATTACCCCTACTAATAATATGGGCAATTGCGCTACTTATTTTTTTATTCACCAATCGTCGTGAAAGAAAAAATATGGTGCTTAACTCCTTATTATTCATACTTTCAGGTCTTTTTTCTTTTTTTATAATGATTCTATCCCCTACATTCCCTAAACGAGCACTTTTTGGAACTATTATACTTATCATTATTGCCATTGCGATCCTTGTTTGTAATGTTAATCTAAAAATAAAATATTCTAAATTGTCATACGCTATCGTCATTGTTTTTATGACATGTATATTCTCTTATGATTATGCTAGAAAGCTTATTACAATAAAAGAAGTTCACGATTTCTGGGAATTAAGAACTACCTACTTAGAAGATCAGAAAAAGAAGGGTGTGAGGGATATTGTTTATAGAGATAAACTGAAGCAATACCATTCCAAATATGGATTTTCTGATTTAAGTTCAGACCCTCATGTTTGGTGGAATACTGACTATGCAAGATATTATAATATTAATTCGGTTGCCCTTATTTCAGATTAGATAAACATATAGATAAAAATATGTAAATACGGGAGTATATGAACACATTATAAATTACAAACCTATTTAGACGATAATATATTATTACCAACAGAGAAAGATTAGAAGATGAGAAAGATTGACAAAGAAAGTGTCGTGTTTCATGTATCCCTAATCCAATTAGTAAACAATTCACAAATAACCAACCACCCGGCCAACCTCCCTAAAAAATAACGACTACATATCCAATGATATACAGTCGCTATACTTGCTTTCTCGTGACCCTGGCGGTATTAATCAGTCGTTCCGCTATTTTCTTTATTTTTTAATTTTAGTTTATTACCCCTCTGATTTTCAAATAGTCCGATTTGGAAGTTATTTTTTAATTTCTTATATTAAGTAGTAACAGAATCGAATTTTTGTTTTACCAGTGTTTTACCAAAATTAAAACGAAGGTAATATTAATTGTAGACTAAAATTGAAATAATAATCGAACTAAATATTGAAATTATGGCATACTCAATTACACCAATACTAAGGAAAGACAGAGTAAATGAAAAGACTGGAGAATTTCCTTTAGTTATACGAACAACGATTGATAGAAAACATGATTATTGTACTATTGACAAAATCAAGTTAGAAGATTGGAATGCAGAAAAATTAGAAGTAAGAAAATCTCACGCCAATTACGCAGTTTTAAATACACGAATCACAACAGAAAAAGCAAGACGTCAACGAATCGCAAATGAAGTGGTGCTCTATTACGAAGGAGAAGATAAAATAGAAGAATTTAGGCGAAGAATAAACAAGAAAACTCACTCGGGAGATTTCTTTGAATTTGTACAAGAATTGAATGAAGATTTATATGTCCAAAGACCTTATGCTACTTACAAAAGATATGTGTCAGTTGTAAATAAGTTTAAAGCATTTTATAAGAAAGATAAATTACCAGTTGGTAGTTTTAAAATTGAGCTTATTAGAAAATATGATTCTCATTTAATAAAGAGTTTAGGGAACGTTCAAAGTACAATAACTTCTAATATGAAAGTTCTCTCTTTCTATTTAAGGCAATTTTATATCAAACATGAGATTGACTTGGTGAAATTTCCTTTTATTCACTATGAAATGAAAGGTACAGATTTTAAGCCTACATTTTTAGAGATACACGAAATTCAAAATATAAAAAATGTTGTCTTAGTTCCAAGTAACCCACTTCGAGAAGTAAGAAGAGTATTTCTCTTTGAATGTTATACAGGAATTAGAATCGGAGATATTTTAAGATTAAAATGGGAGAGCTTAAATACTGATTCTAAGACACTTAATTATATCACACAAAAGACAGGCAAGGAGACTACGCACCCGTTGAATGATTTAGCCTTTGATATACTAGATAAGAAACTTCGAAAACATAAAAGTATTTACGGACAAGTTCAACCAGATAAATATATTTTTGGGTTTCTAAAAAAGGATATTACAAACTTAGGAAAAGAAGAAAGTTTGAGTGCTATTAGTTGTGCAACTGCATCAATAAATCGAGGGTTGAAAAAAATTGCAAAACGGGCAAATATAGATAAGAATTTGTCTACACATGTTGCAAGACATGATAAAATATCTTATCTATTACTAACCAGAATCTTACATGCTTTTTGTTTTAGGATAGGTAACGATTTGGTAACTGAACTCACCGCCAACTTTGCTTTTTTGTGCATTTATTCTCTTTTGGTCAAAAGAACCGTTTTGCTTAATCCGCTGATTAAGTTTTAATTACCGTCATTTGCTCTCCCTTTTCTAAATGACTGCTGTTTCCTTCAGATACGCAGGCCTTAACTACACTTTCGGATATAAGTGAAATATATGCTTATTTCTCTATGAGTGAGAAGGATTTCCTTCGATTCAATGCTAGATATGAAGGTAAAGACTTGACTGATAAATTATCGAAAGTTGAAAATGTGTCTTTAAAACTTGCAGATGACAGTGAATATCCTCATTCGGGGAAAATACAAATGATTAATGGAGAGTTCGATACCAATATCGGAGCAATAAGTGTTCGTGCAATGTTTCAAAACCCCAATCGTTTGCTAAGAACAGGAAATACGGGGCGTATTATACTTCCTTATATCGAAAATAAGGCTCTGCAAATCCCCATATTATCTACACTTGATATACAGGATAAGATCTTTGTTATTCGTCTGAATCAAGAAAACAAAGCAGAGCGTGTAGCTGTAACAGTCGATGCTAAGCAAGGAGATTATTATATAGTAAGAGCCGGACTCAAAGCTGGAGACAGAATTGTAACCAAAGATCTGGAAACAATAAAAGAAGGAACTATCATCCAACCAGAATAAATCAAACGAATATATGTTACAAAAAATAATAGACAGGCCGGTATTGGCCACAGTCATCTCAGTTATCCTTGTATTATTAGGATTAATAAGCTTACTCAGGCTTCCCAGTACACAGTTTCCTGATATTGCTCCACCTACTATAAATGTTTCGGGGTCTTATCCCGGAGGGAATAGTGAGAGCGTAAGCCGTTCTGTCATAATCCCATTGGAAGAGGCTATAAACGGAGTGGAAGGGATGGAATATATAAGCTCCTCGGCTGGCAATGACGGAGCCTTCTCTATTACAGTGGTATTTAAGCTTGGGACTAATCCTGATCAGGCAGCCGTTAATGTGCAAAATCGTGTTGCGCAAGCTAATAGTTTGATGCCAGCAGAAGTATTACAAGGAGGTATTACTACTGCAAAACAGCAAAATAGTAATATTGTGATATTCAATATTACAAGCAATGATGCATCCAAATATGATGAGTTATTTCTTCAGAATTATGCAAATATAAACTTGGTTCCGGCACTCAAAAGGATTCAAGGTATAGGTAATATAGCGATATTCGGAGTAAAAGATTATTCGATGCGAATTTGGCTTGACCCTCAAAAATTGACGGTCAATGATCTTACACCAAATGATATCGATAGAGCAATACAAAGTGCCAGTTTCGAAGCATCTCCGGGAAAGTTGGGCGCCGAATCAAACGCACCAATGCAATACACCATGAAATATAAAGGGAAACTGAAAGAGCCCTCCGAATTTGAAAGGATTATATTGAAAGCGAATTCAGACGGATCAATGCTTCGTTTGAGAGATGTAGCCAGGGTAGAGTTCGGTGCATCATTTTATGATAGCGACAACAAACAAGATGGACAACCAGCTGTGACAATGATGATACAGCAAATTAGTGGATCGAATGCAAACAAAATAGAGACAGATGTCAGAGCTTCCCTTATACAATTGAGTAAGAATTTTCCCCCGGGTATTTCTTATAGCATTATTCAAAGTGCTAAAGAACGTTTGGATGAGTCAATCAATCAAGTAATAAAAACACTAATCGAGGCATTTATATTAGTAATAATTGTAGTTTTTATTTTTCTACAAGATTTCCGTTCGACGTTGATTCCGGCGATAGCAGTTCCGGTATCTATTATAGGGACATTCTTTTTTCTACTACTGGTAGGATTTTCCGTTAATGTCTTAACTCTATTTGCTCTGGTACTGGCTATTGGTATTGTTGTGGATGATGCTATCGTTGTTGTCGAAGCTGTTCATACTAAAATTACCGAGGAAAATATGGATCCGAAAGAAGCAACAAAAACTGCTATGAAAGAAATTACCGGAGCTATTATTTCTATCACTCTGGTTATGTGTGCAGTATTTCTGCCTATTGGATTTATGGAAGGACCTGCCGGCGTATTCTATAAGCAGTTCGCTTTTACCCTTGTATTTGCAATTCTAATATCTGCGGCAAATGCACTGACTTTAAGTCCTGCTTTGTGCGCATTGTTTTTAGAACCCCATAAAAAACAGGAAGAAACTAAAGCCGGATTTAAACAACGGCTCTTTTATGCTTTTAATATTGGTTTTAAAGAAACGACTGATAAATATTTGAAAATTATTAATTTCTCAATTAAGCGTAAATGGCTCAGTATTGGAGTACTCGGCTTGATTTCGCTATTGGCTTTCTGGATGATGAATAGTGCACCTAAAGATTTTGTGCCATCCGAAGATGATAGCTTTATCACTTATTCCCTATCACTTCCCGCCGGAACAAACCTGCAACATACAACAGCCGTTATCGATCGTATAGACAGTGTTATCCAAGCCATGCCCGAAACGCACTCAGTTACAAGTGTATCCGGGTTCAATATGCTAAGTAATACCTCTGGACCTTCTTATGCCATCGGATTTATACGTTTGAAAGATAAAAAAGAACGAGGTGACATACAAAACATGGACGATATCATGGAGGCAATGAGTATCAGATTAGAAGATGTAAAATCAGGAGAACTAAGCTTATTCCGTAGTCCTCCGGTAGACGGCTTCGGAAGTGTCAGTGGTGCCGAACTTGTGCTTCAGGATAAGACTGGAGGTGATCTCGATAAATTCAATGACATTGTAAAAAGTGTAATAACAAAACTAAATAAGGAACCTTCCGTATCAATGGCATTTTCAACTTTTCGAAATGATTTCCCTCAATTCGAGGTAGAAGTTGATGAAGATAAAGCCTATCAGTTGGGTACTACGCCAAAAGATGTATTAAACACCTTACAGCTATTCTATGGAGGAAGCCAAAGCGGTGATTTTATTCGTTTCGGTAAGTTTTATCGTGTCAATATCAAAGCTGAAGGGCAATACAGAATGGATGAAAGTTCTTTAGAACAAGTATATGTGAAAAGCTCAACGCAAGCTATGATCCCGATAAATACGTTAGTAAAACTGAAGAAAGTATACGGACCCGAATCCATGAATAGATATAACTTATTTAATAGTATAACTGTCAATTTATTACCGAATTCGGGCTATGGAAATGGGGCATTGATGGCTGCTGCCGAAAAGGTTATGCAAAAAGAACTACCTAATGGATACGGTTATGAATGGAGTGGATTAAGTAGAGAGGAAAAGCGTTCTAACGAACAGATTTTTTTGATTTTCGGATTATGTATTCTTTTCACTTATTTTATATTAGCGGCTCAGTATGAGAGCTATATTCTGCCCTTAGCCGTTATATTATCTGTCCCCACGGGATTATTAGGTGTATTCACCGCTATTAATTTGGCAGGAATAACGAATAATATCTATGTGCAGATTGGACTTATTATGTTAATTGGTCTTTTGGCTAAGAATGCTATTCTTATTGTAGAGTTTGCTGCTCAGGCACGTAAAAAAGGCGTACCTATTGTAGCTTCAGCTTTAGAAGGTGCGCGACAACGTTTCCGTCCGATATTAATGACTTCATTGGCTTTTATTATAGGATTATTGCCTCTGACTCTGGCTACAGGCCCTGCAGCCGTCGGTAACCATTCTATTAGTATCGGAGCTATTGGAGGTATGTTAAGTGGAGTGGTATTAGGAATTATATTTATACCTGTTCTGTATATTCTATTTCAGTCGTTACACGAGAAAATAGCAGGTAAGAAGAAAGAGAGTATAGTTTTAAGCAATGATAAATAAAAAATATATGTACACCAGATATTTCGCAATATGCATTTGTCTCTTATTGGTCGTATCCTGTAAAGTCGGGAAAGATTATCAACGCCCTGAATTAGATTTACCCGAGAAGTATAGAACTGAAACGGAAACTAATAATGATACAAGTGTTTTGTCTCATAATCCACGTGATTTTTTCAAAAATAAATATTTATTGAAGCTAATTGATAATGCCTTTGAGAAAAATAGTGATTTGCTCCTTGCAGTTCAAAATATCGCTTTGGCCGAATCTACTTTAGGAACAGTGAAACTAAATTATTTACCCGAAATAAATGCCCAAATCAATAGTCGTTATACAAAATCTTCTCAAAATAGTTCATCAGGGCAAACAGGAAGCACTCGTGAAATTAAGGATTTTAACCTGTCAGCCGGTTTAACATGGAGTATTGACATCTGGGGCAAAATAAAACGTGAAAAAGAAGAAGCTTTGGCTAATTATCTCCAATCGCAGGAAGTACGCAAAGTTGTGCAAACAAAGCTAGTAGCTGATATTGCCAAAGGATATTACAATCTATTAATGTTAGATGAGCAATTGAAAATAGCGAATAGAAGTAAGATGTTAAGTGACAGTACGCTCGCTATAATGAAAATCCAATATCAGGTAGGAGATGCCAATATTTTAGGCATCAGACAAGTCGAAGCCCAACTCAACGAGAATAAGATTCTTATATCTCAAATAGAGCAAAGCATTGGTCTACAAGAAAATGCTTTGAATGTATTATGTGGAGAGTATGCCGGAACCATCACACGGAAAAGAGAGGAGAATAAAGAGTTTATTTCCGTACCGGTTGAAGGATATCCGGTATCATTACTCGCATCACGTCCCGATATAAAAGCAGCAGAATTATCTTTGCGTGCATCCAATGCCAGAGTTGGTATACAACAGGCAGCAATGTATCCGGCAATCAGTATATCGGCAGAGGCAGGGTTGAATAGTCTTACCTCTTCCAGTTGGTTCTCTATTCCTGCCTCTCTTTTTGGAACTTTAGCAGGAGGAATTACTCAACCTATATTCAATAAAGGAAGATTAAAAGCTCAATATGAGCAGGCTAAGATAGAACGGGAGAAAGAAGTAATAAGATTTCGTCAAGCTGTCCTTGATGGATACGCACAAGTTTCTAATGCCCTGAAAAATAAAGAAGAAATCGAAAAACAATTTATCTTTGCAATATCAAGAGAAAAAGCACTTGAGGAGGGAATCGTTTCCACTCAATTACTTTTTAGAGCTGGTACAGTTACTTATCTGGATATAATTACAGTGCAATCAGCCTATTTGCAATCTAGTTTACAAAAGGTGCAGTTATATACAGACAAAGCTCTGGCGGATATAGAACTGTATTATACCTTAGGTGGAGGCTGGCAATAAATATGGATTCGACAATGAATACAAAAAAAGAAAAGCAAAAATTCAATTGGTGGCTACGGGTAGGACTTAGTGCCTTTGTCCTGTTTACTATTTATGCCATGAGTTTTCTATTGAATCCTTACAGTGATTATTGGGTTGAATTACAGACTTATAGCGAATTTGAACTTGGATTAGAAATTTTCCTTTCCTTCTTGTTCAGTTGGTTAATCATTGAGGTAAGTCTATGGATAGCAAAGATATTAGATCGATTCTTAGCATGGACTAATCATCCAATACTACGTTTTGGGGTACAGAGTTTATTTATTATCGCTTCAACGCTACTTCTTATTTTTATCCAGGTTGAAATATTTAAATACATATCAGAAGATGTACGTCTGACTCAACAAGAATTTTTGGAGACTTGGCAATTCTTTTTTGTCATCATCATTGTATCATTATTTGTTAGTGCTGTGCATACCGGTTATTTTTTATTGAGAAGATGGAGAACTTCTATATCTGAAGCAAATGAACTACAATTGAAAACGATGGAGCTGAAAGAAATTGCTATGCAAGCTGAATTGCAATCACTTAAGATGCAGCTTGACCCTCATTTTATGTTCAATAATTTCAGTACGCTGTCAGAACTTATAAATGAAGATCGGGAAACGGCAATCCGCTTTCTGGAAAATCTCTCCCGAGTGTATCGATATATGATACAAAACCTAAAGAAAGATATTGTCTTGCTAAGCGATGAAGTAGCATTCGTCAAAGCATATTGCTATCTAATCCATATCCGCCACAACGATAATGTACAGGTTATATTTGACCTGAATGAAGATTCGATGGATTTATATATTCCTCCGATTGCCTTGCAATTACTAGTCGAGAATGCCATTAAGCACAATATTGCCACCAAAGAACAACCTTTGGTGATAACTATTACATCGAACGAGAGGCAGGAAATAAAAGTATCCAATAACCTGCAACGAATTTCCAGTGTTTTCCTCACGACGGAAATCGGACTAAAAAACATCACTGACAGGTACCGGATATTATCGGCAGAACAATTACCCGTGATAGAGGAAACGTCCACTTGCTTTTGTGTTACTTTACCTCTGATCAATAATGCATAAGATTATGAAAATACTGATTATAGAAGATGAGAAGCATAATGTATCTAGGCTACAACGTTTGTTGGCAGATATTTCTTCAACTTTTGAAATTTTGGGTGTATTAGAAACGGTTGATGAAAGTGTAATCTGGCTTAAAAAGAACCCTCTTCCTGATGTCATTTTAATGGATATCCGTTTATCTGACGGATTGAGTTTCGATATTTTTGAAAAAGTAGATGTAAACTGCCCAATCATATTTACCACCAGTTATGATGAATATGCAATACGAGCATTCAAAGTGAATAGTATCGATTATCTATTGAAACCAGTTGAGAAAGAAGAGTTATCAATTGCACTCGAAAAAGTTGAGTTAGAAAAGAAAAAGTTGTCTCCTCCCTTAGAAATAGAACAATTACTTAATTTGTTTAAAGAGCAAAAAACGATTTTTCGCAAACGTTTTTTATTACCTAAAGCCAATGGTTATAAGATTATCATGGTGTCAGATATAAACTACATATATACAGATCAAAAAGTTACTTATCTGGTAACGAATGAGGGAAATAATGAAGTAATAGGACTGACAATGGACGAACTAGAAGATGAACTGGATCCAATTATTTTCTTCAGAGCAAATCGTCAGTTTATAGTTCATATTGACAATGTAGCAATGATAAAAAATGATATAAATGGAAAATTGAAACTTTTGTTGAATCAAAAAAATCCAGACGAGATTATTGTTAGTAGAGAAAAAGCTCCTTTCCTAAAAAAGTGGTTGGATAGATGAATGGCAAAAATTAAAACGATATGATACGGATTGAAACTGAAAGATTAATATTGAGGGACTTCCAAAAAACTGATGCTGAAGGATTGTTCGATTATCTTTCATGTCCACGTGTAAATTGTTTCCTTAATGAGAAAATCAATTCTTTGGAAGAAGCTATTAATGACATTGAAAAAAGATCCAATAATGAGTTGGAACTAGCTGTTTGCATAAAAGAAAATGACAAAATTATAGGGAACCTTTTCGCTCACAAAGAAGAGTCGGATACCTACAGTGTTGGTTGGAATTTTAATAAGAAGTTTGAAGGAAAAGGCTTTGCTACAGAATCAGCAAAAGGATTGTTCGATTACATATTTTCAAGGCAAGAAGCAAGGCGTATCTATTGTTATGTAGAAGAAGATAATATTCGTTCCCAAAACCTTTGTAAACGTCTCGGTATGCGACAGGAAGGTGTGTTTATCGAATTTATTTCATTTGTTAAAAATGCAGACGATACACCAAAATATGAGAACACAATGCAGTTTGCTATTTTGAAAAAAGAATGGGAACAGAAGGAGTTATAGAATGAATAAGTAATGAAGTTCCGGATAAATAAAATAACTTTGCAACATTTAAGACAGTCTTGTACACAATTTTGTAGAAACTATTAATTAGATTTTAATCAAGTCTTGTATGGAATTACCCGTTATCAATAATATTGAAGAACTGAACAAATTTTTGAATTTGGGTGATACGCCGAATAAAGATTTTGAGGTTTGTAGATTGGAGGATATTCCAATTGATGCTATTGGAGAGGTTTCTGCTTTTCGTCATCATTTGTACTCAGTTTGCCTTGTTACGAAACTTGATATGAATTTGAATGTTGGTTACTATAAGTGTAAGCCAAAAACTCCATTTATTGTTTTCAAATCTCCATATCAAACCATGTCTTGGCAAATACAACATGGTATTAAAAAAGGATGGCATTTTTTGATGTCACAAGATTTTCTTTTAAAATATAAGGAGCTGAATAAAAAGGTAAGTGAGTTTCCGTTTTTACAATTTACGAAAGCTATTCCTTTTGAAATTTCTGAAGATGAAGCCAGTAAACTTTCCCTAATTTTTGAGTCTGTCCTTGAAGAATATCATAGCAATAAGATAGACCAAGAGGAATTTATTAATTACTACGTAAACATTTTGTACTTATATATTCGTAGATTTTATAATAAAGAAATTGAGGTTGATGAAGAGTTGGTCACTACGTCTAAATTTAGTGATATAGCGTTGTTTAATCGCTTCCAAGAATTTCTTAATCATGTACCTAATGATAATGATGAAAATCCCGATTTTTCATACACCGTAAATTACTTTGCGAAGTATTTAACAGTTCACCCAAACCATTTAAATGCCGTAACAAAAAGGGTTACAGGTAATACCGCTAAAGCTTTTATACAAGAACATATTATTTCGGTTGCGAAATCATTGTTAATTCAAACAGATTTAAGCATTAAAGAAATATCTTACAGACTTTCTTTTTCCGAACCCTCTCACTTTAGTTCTTTTTTCAAAAAAATTACAGGTTTTACGGCGGTAGAATATAAGAAAGGCATCCATCTTTGATTTTTGCCCTTTTTGATTTGATTCTTACACTTTCCTCATTCATAATAGATATAAATTTGCATCTCAAATTAATAATAGTAAATTATGGACGAAAGTCAAATTCAGAAGACCATTAGTGATATGGTCAATTTTACAATATACTCTATGCGCACTCCTTTGCAACATTTTCCTGATGAAGTGGGATTGCAGTACGAGGATTGTATGTCTTCAAGCTAAAGTTCACCAGTCGCACTTAAGTGTTTTGTATTTCAAACCTAGTTAAATTAATTCATATTTTTTGTTTTCAAGACCTCTATTTTTTAGTGGGAGGTCGTTAAAAACAAAA
>POVV01000511.1_pt1 | contig 23872 bp, 20 predicted proteins | sample 1560271 | NCBI WGS metagenome assembly POVV01 (sample SAMN08337232, study PRJNA429181) | Bioreactor metagenome, whole genome shotgun sequencing project. | biome: cows' rumen and soil; feature: anaerobic; isolation source: anaerobic chemostat enrichment culture, galacturonate as sole carbon... | reverse complement strand
TCATGCTCAGATTTCCACATATATAGAACGTGCGATCGATAACGATTTCTCGGGTAATGTGATCGATGTTTGTCCTGTAGGAGCTCTTACCGATAAAACATTCCGATTCAAGTCTCGTGTTTGGTTCAACAAACCGTTTAATGCACATCGTCATTGTACTAAATGTTCGGGGAAAGTAGTGCTATGGATGTTTGGCGACAAAGTTCAACGTGTGACAGCCCGCAAAGACGAATGGCACGAAGTTGAAGAATTTATCTGTAACGAGTGTCGTTTCGAACATAAGAATGTTGAAGACTGGACTATAGAAGGCCCTCGCAAATTTGAGAAGCCGTCTGTAATCAATGTAAACAACTATACAGAGCCGATACATAAGGTAAAAATAAATACAGACGAACTTGTATTGGAAGGTCGTAAAGAAGATCAGAAGAAAATAAGCATGCCTGATTCTCCTTATGATGCAGAGGAATTGGAAGCTATAAAGAAAACAAAAGAATAAATAAAATAATGGAGATTGCACTTATTTTAGAAAAGTTGATACTTATCGTTCTTGTGTTTGCTGTCACAATGCTTTTTGCGTTGTATTCTACTTATGCAGAACGTAAGGTAGCCGGTTTTTTACAAGATCGTCTCGGGCCAAACCGTGCAGGTATCTTTGGTTTGCTACAGCCTCTTTGTGATGGAGCTAAGCTGTTTGCCAAAGAAGACCTCATGCCAAATACGCCGAATAAGATTCTCTTTGTTGTAGGTCCGGCTGTTGCCATGACAGTCTCTTTGCTGGGGGGGGCGTTGATCCCATGGGCAGAGAAGTTTGTTATAGCAGGCTATGGAGAGGTTAAACCTTACATCGGGGATGTAAATGTGGCTATTCTATATATTGTAGCTGTATTATCTACAAGCGTATATGGTGTTGTAATCGGAGGATGGGCATCAAATAATAAATATTCCCTCATGGGAAGTATCCGTGCCGGAGCACAGATGATTTCGTACGAAATAGCAATGGGGCTTTCTCTTATTGCGCTGATTATGATGACAGGTTCTTTGAGTCTGGTAGAAATCACTCAGCAGCAAAGTGGCTGGCATGGTATGCAATGGAATGTGATTTATCAGCCATTGACCTTTATTATTTTCCTTGTTTGTTCGTTTGCAGAATGTAACCGTACACCGTTCGACCTTGCAGAATGTGAGTCGGAGCTGGTTAACGGACACCATGTCGAATATTCTTCGTTGGGAATGGGATTCTATATGTTTTCCGAATATGCGAGCATGTTTTTCTCATCTGCATTTATCTCTGTTCTTTTCTTTGGAGGATACAATTATCCGGGAATAGATTGGGTAACAGAGAACTGGGGTGTAAATATAGCTGGTCTACTGGGGGTGCTATCACTTCTAGCCAAAACCTCATTCTTCATTTTCTTCTATATGTGGGTGCGCTGGACAATACCGAGATTCAGATACGACCAACTGATGAAACTGGGATGGAAGATGCTGTTTCCGTTGGCGATAGTAAATATCATCTTGGTAGGAATTTTTGTCCTGATTTTTAAATGAAAATAAGAAATTAGCGATGTCAATAGAAAAAATATCATTATCAGGAAGAAAGACGGAGGTTGTTGATAAAAACATGACCTTCGCAGAGAAGATATACTTTCCTGCTGTGATAAAAGGGCTTATAATTACAATTAAGCACTTTTTCAAGAAGAAGGCGACTGTTCAGTATCCTGAGCAACAACGCGAATTCAGCCCTGTATATCGTGGGCAGCATGTATTGATGCGTGACGATCAGGGGCGCGAACGCTGTACGGCGTGTGGGTTGTGTGCCTTGTCTTGTCCGGCAGAAGCAATCACGATGGTGGCTGCTGAGCGTAAAAAAGGAGAAGAGCACCTGTACCGTGAAGAAAAATATGCTTCGGAATATGAAATAAATATGCTACGCTGTATATTTTGTGGAATATGCGAAGAGGCTTGTCCGAAAGAAGCTATTTTCTTAACCAAGTCTAAGCTTCTGGTGAAGCCGAAGTTAGAACGTGAGGATTTTATCTATGGAAAAGATAAGCTCGTGATTTCGGTAGAAGATGCCAAAGCACGCAAATATGATTAAATAGAGATACGAGATAAATAATGATATGATTACAATAATTTTTTATATTCTGGCAACCATAACACTCGGTACGGGACTTCTGACTGTATTGTCTAAAAATCCTATCCATAGTGCAGTGTATATGATTATCTGTTTTTTCTCCATATCGGGGCACTTTTTGCTGCTGAATGCTTTGTTTCTATCGGTTATAAATATTGTGGTTTATGCCGGAGCTATCATGGTATTATTACTGTTTACTCTGATGCTTATGAACCTGAGTGAAAGCCATGAGCCAAAGAAAAAAGTGATCAGCCGTGTGGCGGCTACAATATCGAGCTGCTTGATGGGAATTGTCCTGTTGGCTGCGCTCTTGAAGGCTACGCCTGTGATAGAAACATACAAAACCGAGGGGTTAGACTATCAGTCGGTAAATATTATTGGTCAGGTGTTGCTTGACGAGTATTTAGTGCCATTTGAATTTGCTGCTATATTGCTTATAACGGCCATGATCGGGGCAGTACTTATTTCTAAAAAAGAGAAAAAAGCTTAAGCTATGCTGAATAATATATTAGAACAAGTAGGAATTGACAATTACATTTACCTCTGCATACTCTTGTTTTGTGTAGGTGCAATTGGAATATTGTATCGTAGGAGTACGATTGTGATGTTGATGTCGGTAGAATTGATGCTGGCTGCTGCCAATATGTTGTTGGCTGTTTTTTCTGTGTATCATCAGGATACCAGCGGACAAGTGTTTGTGATATTCTCATTGGCCGTAGCTGCGGCTGAGGTAGCTGTAGGGTTGGCTATTTTGGTTGCCATCTACAGAAACATAGGCACAATAGATATTGATGAATTGAAAAACTTAAAAGGATAAATTTGGATGGAAACAATATTAGTATTAATACTCTTGCTTAGTCCGTTTATCGGTTTCTCAATTAATTTGCTGGTTGGTAAAAAACTAACGGGGCGTACATTACCGGGAATTATTGCTACCACAGCAGTAGCTATAAGTTTTGTAATATCTCTTTACCTTTTCATCCAGAATCTTTCTACAGGTCAGGTTTTCAATGTCAACCTGTTTCAATGGATTGCCTTAGGGGAGTTTACCACCGATCTGTCTTTCACGCTCGACCAACTGTCTCTAGTATGGTTGCTGTTTGTGACAGGTATCGGTACACTTATACACATCTACTCGATGGGCTATATGCACGATGATGAAAATATAGACCGTTATTTCTCATATCTGAACTTATTTATCTTCTTTATGACGATACTTGTTTCGGGAAGCAACCTTCTCGTTATGTTTATCGGTTGGGAAGGTGTAGGTTTGTGTTCTTATCTGCTTATCGGCTTTTGGTCGAGAAATCATAAAAACAACGATGCGGCAAAGAAAGCCTTTGTGATGAACCGTATCGGAGACCTAGGTTTCCTTATCGGTATCTTTACATTGGGGTATATGTTCAAAACGGTAGATTATGTTTCGCTAAAAGATCTTGTTACCAGTCCTGACCCTCTGTTGGGCGTTGCTACATTGGCATTGTTTATAGGGGCTACAGGTAAAAGTGCACAGATACCTTTATATACTTGGTTGCCCGATGCGATGGCAGGTCCTACTCCTGTATCGGCACTGATACATGCTGCAACGATGGTTACAGCGGGTATATTTATGGTGACTCGATTGAACTTTATTTTCGATCTCACTCCCGATATTCAGACTTTGATTGCTATTGTAGGTGCTGTAACAGCATTATTTGCTGCAACGATAGCTCTTACACAAAATGATATAAAGAAAGTACTTGCATACTCTACCGTATCGCAGCTCGGGCTTATGTTCTTGGCTCTTGGGCTGGGTGCTTATCACGTAGCAGTATTTCATGTGATCACACATGCATTCTTTAAGGCTTGCTTATTCCTTGGCTCGGGTTCGGTTATTCATGCTATGGGTGGCGAACAGGATATGCGCAAGATGGGAGGTCTTAAGAATAAGATGAAGACGACGTATTATACGTTCTTGATCTCTACGTTATCAATTGCAGGTATTCCGCCTTTGGCAGGTTTCTTCTCCAAAGATGAAATCATGCTGACGGCTTTCGAGCATAATATCTTCTTATGGATTCTAGCAGCGTTAGCATCTTTGCTTACTGCATTCTATATGTTTCGTTTGCTATACCTTACATTCTTCAAAGAGTTTAGAGGTACAGAAGAACAGAAACATCATTTGCACGAATCGCCAAGTAGTATGACTCTGCCGCTTATCGTGCTGGCTTTCTTAGCGTTTTTCGGAGGGCTTATCAGTATTCCTTTCGGAGGACTTAGCTGGTTGAATGCTTACTTAGAGCCAATATTACCGGGTATTACAGGCGAGCATGCTCCTGTAGACCAGATGGTGTTGACAATGGTAATTTCTACTATAATCGCTATCGTTGGTATTGCGCTGGCATACTTTAAATATATAAAGAAATCTGAAGTTCCTGCTGAGGATGATGAGATTTCGGGACTTGCTAAAGTGTCTTACAACAAATATTACATTGATGAAATATACAATGCATTGTTTGTAAAACCTCTTTATGCTTTAGCCGGCTTCTTTGAACGTGTAGTAGAGAAAGCATTAAAAAATATACTGAAAAGCTTCGGAGGCTTGGTCGAGTTGTTGACAGTTCCGGCGCGAAGGCTACAGAATGGAAGTCTCGGTTTTTATCTGTTTTTCTTTGTGTTGGGATTCAGTGCACTAATCATCTGTTTATTTCTTGTATAAAAATTAAAAAAGAAACATGAATATCACTATTATATTAATCATATTATTGGTAGGTGCAATTCTTACTTATTTATCAGGAAATAGATTTGCCTCTAAAGTAGCTATGCTGTTTGGTGTTGCCGCAGCTATTTTTTCGGTAGCATTATGTCTTAAATACGGAGCAGCAGGAGCAAATTTCAGCATAGACTGGATTAGTAAGCCTAATATCTCGTTTTCGTTAAAGGCCGACGGCTTGTCGATGGCTATGATATTAATGACGACGATACTGCTGCCTATAATTATACTGGGTACGCAATCGCGCGAATTTAAGAATGAAAAGATGCTGTATAGCTTAGTCATGTTTATGGTTTTTGCTATGGTAGGCGCATTCTTAAGCAGTAACGCCCTTTTGTATTATGTGTTTTGGGAAATGTCTCTTATCCCCATCTATTTCATCATCGTACTGTGGGGTAACGGCGAGATCGTCAAAAGACGTAAGGCGGCGATGACATTCTTCCTCTTTACATTTGCCGGATCATTGTTTATGCTTGCCGCTATTATATACATGTATACAAAAACGGGAAGCTTTCAGCTCGAAGCATTCTATAATGCGAGTCTGAGCCAAACAGAACAAATCTGGATATTCCTGGCATTCTTCCTTGCTTATGCGATTAAGATACCGATTTTTCCTTTCCATACATGGCAGGCAAATGTGTATCAGAAAGCACCGGCAATAGGTACCATGTTGCTGGCAGGTATTATGTCTAAGATGGGAGCATATAGCGTTATTCGTTGGCAGTTGCCCGTAACTCCATACGCATCAAACGAGTTTAGAACAATAATCGTGATCCTTTGTATCATTGGTGTTGTATACGGAGCTATAATGGCGCTGCGTCAGGACGACTTGAAAAGATTTTTAGCGTATGCATCATTGTCTCACGTAGGATTTATTGCGGCGGGCTCTTATGCGTTGACATACGATGGACTTGAAGGAGCTGTGATACTTATCCTCGCTCATGGCTTTGGTATTGTGGGTATGTTCTATTCCGCAGATGTAATCCAAACACGTATGCATACATTGACTATAAGTAAGATGGGTGGTATTAAAGAACATGCTCCGAAGTTTTCGGTGGCGTTCTTTATAAGCATCCTTTCTTCTATCGGTATACCGCTTACATTTAACTTTATCGGAGAGTTTACAATAATGTTTGGATTGTATCAGGTAAATCTCTGGTACGCCCTTACGATAGGAACTGCATTGTTCCTTGGTGCTCTCTTTATGTTGAGAATGTATCAGCAGGTGATGTTAGGAGAACCGTCTGTGAATCCGTTCAGAGATTTGTCGAAGACCGAAACGGTAGTTTTCGCCTTAATAATAGGAGTACTTATATTTTTCGGGGTGTATGTGAAGCCGGTTACAGACTTGGTGTCTACAAGCCTGACAGAAATAGTAATGTATATTAACAGATAAAAATAGCCAGATATATAATGAGTACATTGATAGCCATCTCAGCATTAGGTATAATCTGCCTTTTATTAGAGATATTCAATTTGAGAAAAATCCTTATACCAGTTACGCTTATCGGACTGATTGCTGTATTGGGGTTGACTGTTACCGAGTTTTACTTAGGACAATCTTTCCTTGGTACGGATAAGTACAATATGTTGGTATCAACAGGATTTTCGCAAGGATTCTCTATCCTGTTTATTATTCTTGCTGTACTGATTCTTGCGATGAGTCCCAAGTTTTATCAAGACAGAATAGATAAGATTGCCGACTATGTAGCCCTCAAGGTCTTTCTTGTGGCCGGAGCTGTGGCTATGGTCTCTTTCGGAAACTTCATTATGTTTTTCGTGGGACTTGAGGTCCTGTCTATTGCCGCTTATATTTTGGCAGCCAGTGATCCCAAGAACTTGAGAAGTAACGAAGCCGGTATGAAGTATTTCATCATGGGTGCATTTGCATCCAGCTTTATTCTGTTTGGTATTGCTCTCATATATGGTGCATTTGGTTCGTTCGATATTGCTACAGTTGCTATTGCATCTACTGCTCAGGCAGGATCTTTGCCTATATGGTTTAGTCTTGGCTTTGTGATGTTGACTGTCGGTTTGATGTTTAAAGCTTCTATCGTACCATTCCACTTTTGGGCGCCTGATGTTTACGAAGGCTCACCTACACTTTCTACCGCTCTGATGAGTACCTTGGTGAAGGTGGCTGCAATAGGGGCATTGTTTAAGGTAGTAACAATATTGTCTGTTGCGGTAACACCTGTATATCAGATTGTACTGATCGTACTGTCTATACTGACAATGACAGTAGGAAACGTAACAGCAATGAAGCAGAAAAACATAAAGCGTATGATGGCCTATTCGGGTATATCACACGCCGGATTTATGATGATGACCTTACTAGCGATTGGCACATCAGCAAATACAGTATTGTATTATGCAGCAGCATACAGCTTGGCGGGGATTGCTGCCTTTGCTGTAATACTTGGTGTTTGCCGAGGAAAAGACAATGAGGATATGACAAACTTCTTTGGCTTGGTAAAACGTCAGCCGGTGTTGACCGCAATCTTTATTTGCGCATTGTTGTCGTTAAGTGGAATTCCTGTTTTTGCAGGCTTCTTTGCTAAGTTCTTTGTGTTTGATCAGATGTTACAATCAGGACACTTAGTTCTTGTTGTATTCGGTATTATAAATTCGATTATAGCAGTGTTCTATTATCTGGGAGTAGCAAATATAATGATTACCAAAGAAAGCGAGACAGAAGAGCCTCTACGAGTTCCTTTCGAATATAAAGCTGTAGCTGTAATCGCTATATCTTTGAATCTATTACTTGGAATTTTCCCTTCTGTAATTATGGGGCTGAACTTATAATTAGATAAGATATAAAAAATAAAAAAGAGCAGATCTGACGGTCTGCTCTTTTTTGTATTGATATTTTTCTCGGTTATTCCGCTTTTATTCCTTTCGCTATGAACCTTATGATGCAATAAGCAATGTAGATAAATACAAGATACATTATCAATCCTGTATGATGCAGATAGATAACAGCGAATGTAGCCATTAGTATACATGCCGTAAGTGATAATCCTTGCCACAAACGGGTAAGAATATCTAATTTTTGTCCCCATACATTCGGACGGAATACCCAGTTGATAGGTACAACGAAGGCATTCAACAACAGTATCGAGTAAGACATGTATTCATACTTCACATCTTTGATGATGCAGAGTATCGCTGTTAAACCTATCATCGCTCCATAATATAACTTTCCATAGTTGGTGCTTGCACTTGTGGGCATGTCTGTTGCCATAAATATAGTGCCGAGTAACAAGCCTCCCAGAGAAAACTGTATTGTATATTCGGTCAGGTTAGAAACGGTAAGAAGCAATACTGTGAAAGCGGCTAATAAAGCAAATGGAATGTGCCAAGATATCCTTTGTCTAATTAACAAGAATAAACCGCCTAGCACTAAAAAGAATATCGAATATTCGCCTATTGCTCCCGATGCTTTATAAAATAATTGGTTTATAAAACTGTCGTTAAATATATTGAGCTCACTTATATTCACCGCTGTCTTGTCGTACCAGATAGTGCGTGAAGCCATCACAGCGGGAAAGAATACAGTCATAAACTCTCGTCCGATCAGTGCAGGATTGAATATATTACGTCCTAAGCCACCCCACAGTAGTTTTCCGAACAGAACAGCCATGCTTCCTCCGAATGCAACGACATAGAGAGGAGTGAAAGGCGCTATTGTGAATGCAAGCAAAATTCCCGAAATAATAGCTGACCCATCAGAAAGAGATTCCGTGTTTTTGGAAAAGATAATAGAGAATAGGAATTCTGTTAATAACGCACTCCCTACTGCCACCAAGATTACCATGACAGGTACAAACCCGAATGCCAGATACGACATGGCTATACATGGAAGCAACGCTAAAATAACATCAGCCATTACACGGCTGGTACTGTCACTTTTTCTGACAAAGGGTGCAAATATTGTTTTATCTGATTGCATTTGCTAGTTCTTTAAGTTTTACTTTTCCTTCTTTTATGCTTTCTATAAGCGGCACATTACTTGGACAGATGTATTCGCACGCTGCGCATTCGATGCAACTGCTGATGCTGTATTTCTCAAGATTGAAGTATTTCTTTTTTCTATAGTTTTCTTCAAACTTCATTGGCATCAACCGCATGGGGCATACATCGACGCAATAACCACACGAGATACAATTACTCCGTTTTACTTCTTCTTTCTTTAGGAATAGTATTCCCGATCCACCTTTGGTTACAGGTATCGACAGGTCTTGTATCGCCTTTCCCATCATCGGGCCTCCCTGTATGATGGTATTACCCGAAGTTTCTATCCCTAGCGATTTTGTGATATGTCGTATCGGTGTTCCTATTTTCACTTCGTAATTGCCATAATTAGTAGATCGCTCACCCGAGATTGTTATTATTCGGCTGATAACGGGTTTGTGATTTACTACCGCCTGATAAACAGAGTAGATAGTACCAATATTACTCACTATAATTCCCGCTTCGGCTGGTCGCTTCGATCTTGGTAGTTCAATGCCTGTGGCAGACTTTATTAATTGCAGCTCGCCACCTTGAGGGTACTGATCCGGCAATAATATTGCTTTGTAGCCTTTATGTTCTTCTTGTTGCAGATATGGAGCAAATACTTTTAAAAGTTCTCTATTCTGATGCTCTATACCAATGATAACATTGTCGGCATTGAGTATCTTTTTTATGATATCAATTCCTTTAAATAGCTCTTCGGTACGCTCTGCCATCAGCGAATAATCTGATGTAAGGTAAGGTTCGCACTCTGCGCCGTTTACAATAAAGGTATTGATCTTATGCTCTCCAACGCTATATTTTATAGCTGTCGGAAATTGAGCGCCACCTTGTCCTACTATACCTGCATCCTTAATTCGCTCTATCAACTCTTCGGGGCTACATTGGTTGTAATCTTTGTACGAAATGTTGTTTACTTCCTCGTCCTTATAGTCGTTCTGGATAACGATGGTTTTTACAGAAGAGCCATCTGCAAAAGGATAGTCTTTTGTTTCCAAAATCACGCCCGATACCGGCGCATGTACTTTCGTCGCAAACTTATCCTTTGCTTCTCCTATCAATTGATATTTCTTGACCTTATCGCCAACATTGACAACGGGAGTAGGAGCACAGCCTAAATATTCTGCGAGGGGAATGTATAGAAATGGAGCATCTTCAATAGCTTGAATACGCTTCTTCTTGGTTTTCCCTTTCATCGAAAGTATGTGCATTATCATAGCTTTTGTTATTTTAATTTGAAATAACTATCTGAAATCTTGAGTGTATATAATATTGTTATCACTATCGAGCATAAAACCTTTTATGTTGTAATGTTCCGATAGTAGATCAATCTTTTTTAAGAATCCTTCTGCCGACTCGTTAAACAGTGCCGTAGAGATCATATCGCCTATCATACAATTGTCGCTGATAATTCCCACCTGCTTGTTTGCCGACGGAAAACCCGTAATAGGATTTAGTATATGTCCATATTCTTTACCTTCTATAATTACAAACGTTTTGGCCTGAGATGATGTCGAATACGCCTGATTCTCAATGTTTAACTTGAATAAAACTTTTTCCGTTTGGGGATGTCTTACCATGACTTGCCATCGTGGGTGCGATTCGTTATTTATTGCCATTATCGTACTGCCTCCGGCATTGATTATCGCATCATTTATACCCAATTCAAGCATTCTTTCAGTCAGACGATCTACAGCATAGGCTTTAATGAACGAGCCTGTAATGATTTCCTGTCCTTTTTCTATCCTGACTTTTTTTCCGTCTATTTCTATCCTTCTATAATCAACCAGTTTCTTTACATCTTCTATTTCTTTGATTGAGGGTATTTGCCGTTGCTCATCTTTATAGAATCCCCAGAGTCTAATAAGTGGCATGACTGTAATGTCATAAGTCCCATTAAAGAAATCTGAGATTGTAATTGCCTGATTTAATATATTTACAGTTTCCTCATCAACATCTACAAAGCTGCCACTGTTCTTATTTATTGTGTCGAAATAAGAACCAGCTTGATACGAATTGTATTTTTTATCCACATGTTCGAGAATCGCAAATAATTCATCAAATATGCTCTCTTCGTAAAAAGCAGATAGTTTGATTTTTATATGCGAATGGAATAAGAATCGGGTCTGGGCTTTATATAATAATTCCATTTACAGGTTTACTCTGTTCCTGACGACTCTTCGGGTGTTGCTTTTTCTATAACGGTTTGCTTGACTTCCTCTACCTTTTTTTCTTCAGTCTGATTTTCCTTTTTACTCTCTACAGCTGTTGCTGATTTTTTTGTCTGGGGTGTGGTAGAAGCTTTGGGCTTGACATCTTCTGCTTTTTTCTTTTCAGTCGATACTTTAGCCGGAGCAGTTAAACTCTTTACCTCTTCTTTTACGGGCTGCTCTTCGGTTTTGGGTTCGTCAGCAGGGGGTAAGACGATGGGCTGTTCAACTTCTTTTGTATTCTTTTCTTTTTCCTCTTTGGCTTTTTCTTCAGTATTGGCGGCATTTACTTTATAGCCCCAAATTACTAATAGAACTCCAAATAAAAAAAGGCCGGTTTTTTTCAATATCTGAACAATATTATTCATGCCTTTAACTATTTTATAACTTTATACAAAAATAAATTATTAGTCTGATCTGATAAAAAAGATTAACTATTTATAGCATTTATAATATTAAGCACAGAAAAGAGAAAAAATAGTGTATTTTTGTGACGCTGAAATATTAGTACTGTTATGAAAAAAGCTGCAATCTTAACAATTTTCTGTGTCTGTTTTTTATCCGAGATATTTGCTATTTCTCATTCAGACGGTGACGTAAATAAATTGACTTTATCATGTTACTCGTTGAAGAATGAAAAGATAGGCCATTTAGCTTCCGATATCAGCAACTTTATTTTTCGCAGGAAAAACGGATATCTTTGGCCGGTAACCAAAATTTTATTTTCGAAAGATAAAGGCGTGTTGAAACTGGATATTACAGCTCTCGATAATGAATGGAACAAAATGTATGAACCGGGAGAAAAGACTTATGGTTATTTCATTATGACGAATCGTATATTTATTATTTCGTCTAAAGAAAACGAACAAGTGGACTTTTCCGAATATTTTGATCCTGTAGAGGATGGTGATCGTACATTCGGTAGCTCAAATTCGAAGAAAATAATAAAAAATCCCAAGTGGGTTTATATAATAGACGAAAGTTGTACTTTCCCTAAACAATTGCGGTCTGCAAATTTAGAAGCGCTTGGCAGATAAATTAACCTGTTTATAATATTTTGTTCTTTTGTTTCGTTCAAGCAAAAGAATTACCAAACTTATTTTTATAGTTCTAATAAACTGAGATAACATGAAATTCAAATTGAGTTTAACCTTTTTCCTTTTTTTATTTTTATATCAAACTGCTAATTCCCAAAATCAGCCACTAAAGGCTTATGGAGCGATACCAACGCAAGATCAGGTCAACTGGCAACAAATGGAATACTATATGTTCACCCATTTTGGCCCTAATACTTTTACCGATGTAGAATGGGGGAATGGAAAAGAAGACCCGAAGGTATTTAATCCTACCCATGTGGACTGTCGTCAATGGGCAGCTACAGCGAAGGCCGCAGGTATGAAAGGTATTATTATCACGGCAAAGCACCACGATGGTTTTTGTTTGTGGCCAAGTAAATATAGTACGCATACAGTAAGAGAAAGCCTTTGGAAAGATGGAAAAGGAGACCTGTTGAAAGAGCTTTCTGAAGCTTGCCGCGAATATGGTTTAAAGTTTGGAGTTTATTTGTCTCCTTGGGATCAGAATCACCCTGCTTATGGAACTCCTGAGTATAATCAGGTTTTTGCAAATACACTGAACGAAGTGCTATCAGGATACGGAGAAGTGTTTGAGCAATGGTTTGATGGTGCAAACGGAGAAGGAAAAGACGGAAAAAAACAAGTCTATGATTGGAATTTGTTTCACAATACAGTATATAGAAATCAACCTCAAGCTGTAATATTTAGTGATGTAGGCCCCGGCTGTCGCTGGATGGGTAATGAGCAAGGTGTTGCAGGTAAGACTAACTGGTCTACACTTAATATCAAAGGCTATGAACCGGGACACGGAGCACCGTCTGTAGATATTTTAAATACAGGCGTACAAGGTGGTGAAGCATGGGTTCCTGCCGAAACGGATGTTTCTATTCGTCCGGGATGGTTTTATAGTCCGTCTACAGACGATAAGGTAAAGTCAGTAGATAAATTGATGGATATATATTATACTTCTGTGGGACGTAATTCTAACTTGTTGTTGAATGTTCCTCCCGATCGCACAGGGCGTATTAATGCCAACGACTCTATTCGTTTGATGGAGTTTCGTAAAGCAAGAGAAGAATCATTTAGTAAAGATTTGATTGGAGGCGCAGAAATAAAAGCAAGCAATGTGAGAGACAACGCTGCCCAATATTCTGTTGCAAACCTGCTTGATGATAACTATAACACGTATTGGGCTACAGACGATAGTGAATTAAATCCGTCTATTGAAATTGATTTGAAACAAGCGAAGACATTTAACCGTATGGCATTACAAGAATATATCCCATTAGGGCAAAGAGTGGCATCGTTTAGTGTAAAATATTGGGGTAACGGAGGTTGGAAAGACTTGACGGATGCTACAACAATAGGCTATAAACGCATTTTACGCTTCCCTGCGATTTCTACTCAAAAACTGAAAATAAGCTTTACTGCTCTTGCTTGTCCGCTAATCAGCAAAGTAAGTTTGTATAATGCTCCCGAATCATTCTCGGCGACAGAAGCAGTAAATAAAGAAAATAATAAGAGCCTTTCTACATCTAAATGGAAATTAATATCGCCTGTTGCTGATCTGTCAAAAATTACAGATACTGATGATAATACTTTCCTCGAAGTAAAGAGGAAGACTCCGTTGGTAATCGACATGGGTGAAGCTGTGTTAATCAAAGGTTTTACTTATATTCCTTTCAATAAAGTACAATCATCAAATATTCTCAGATATAATTTTTATATCAGCTTAGATGGTAAGAATTGGACACAAGTGAAGAAGAATGCTATTTTCAATAATATAGCTAATAATCCGGTAAAACAAGAAGTTACTTTGTTTGCAACGAATTCAGAAAAAGTTCGCTATATAAAATTAGAACCGATAGAGACTGTCGACTCAGGAGATAACTATTTTGTGGCAGGAATAAAACTGTTTTGATTATCTTTACGTTTTAGAAAAACAAGCCGGATAATGAGAAGTATATTATATATAATATTTTGCGCACTGTTTTTTGTTAGCTGTTCGAGTGAAGAGGAAGTGGATGGTGTACTACAGGTAACAAATGTAGACTTGTCTAGCCTCGCCGTGTATGCGGGTTCGGCTACAGGTGGAAAACAAGTGCAATTTAATGAATTGAGAAGAACTGAGTTGGCAAATTATTTCTTTGAAGGTTCGTATAAATATGATTTATATGATAATATAAGGATTCAATTTGACAATGATAAATTGACTTATGTTGATTCTTTAGGACAAAAAAAAATAGTCTCCAGCTATGTTTACGAAAAAGATTCTCTATTTATAAATAAACTTGATACGGTCAACAAGACTTGGCATAAAGTATTTGTGGCCCTTGGTAATGCTGATAACTTATATAGGATTAAATCTTTGGTGCGTTATCGTAACGAAAGAGGTAATGATACTATACGTTCGTTTAATCAGGCTGTAAGCTTGGAGAAAACGCTCGAAATGAGAGGGCTTTCTTCACTGAGCGAGATGACTGACCCGAAAGATACTCTTGTATGGTGTAATGCAATTTATCAGTTCAAATGATTCCTAAATCTAATTTGACCGTAAGATGATTTTTTCTAAAAAACGATATATACTTTTTGTCTTATCTGCAATTTTGTTGATAGCATGCAGCAACGAAAATAAAACGGATAATATACGATACATTAGTTCGTCTATTACAGACTTTAATATCTATAAAGGTACTGTATCGGGTCCTGATACAGTTCTTCCAAAGAGATTTGATCCCGCAACCGTCTTTACTCGTCTCTATGAACAATACCCTACTGATACATATATATTGTTCGATGATGATTTTGTTTATGTAAATCAAGGAGATATAGTCAAAGAACGCAGCCAGTATCGCTTCCAGAATGATACTTTGTTGTATATTACTACAGGAGGCATAGAGCAATACTATGGAAGTGGTAGTAAAAAAAATCTGAGGATAAGACAGCATTATGTAGGATATAAGAGTACAGATAAGAATATTTCACTATTTGAGGGCATACCGACAGAAAAATTCACTTTAGATGATGCTCTTAAAAGTGCCCACAAAACGAGCCTGCCTGTAGGCGATACGATTATGTGGATTACACGAGTATCACACTTTCAATAGGATATAAGTTATAAAAATATGAAAGGCTTGCACACGCAAGCCTTTTTCGTTGAAAGTGTTTTCAATAAAAATACGTACCTTTGCACAAAATTTAGAGTACAATATACAAATATGGGAAATTTAGTAGCTATAGTTGGACGCCCCAACGTGGGTAAGTCAACCCTGTTTAATCGATTGACAGAAAGTCGCCAGGCTATAGTCGATGAAACTTCGGGTACGACCCGTGACCGCCAATACGGAAAAGTAGAGTGGGGTGGTCAGGATTTTTCGCTTGTGGATACAGGCGGATGGGTTGTGAATTCTGAGGATGTTTTTGAAAATGAAATAAATAAGCAAGTAGCCATTGCTATAGAAGAAGCTGATGTAATTTTGTTTATGGTAGATGTAATGAACGGACTTACAGATTTGGATTCGAGCGTTGCAAACATGCTTCGCCGCTCAAAGAAACCAATCCTTCTTGTCTCCAATAAAGCAGATAACTTTAATTTGCACGCTCAGTCGGCAGAGTTCTATGCTCTCGGCTTAGGTGATCCTATTAATATTTCGGCGATCAACGGTTCGGGTACAGGAGATCTTTTGGATGTGATAATAACCAAGTTTACAAAAAAGGGAGAAGAGGAACATCTCGAAGATATACCACGTATTGCCATTGTTGGGCGACCTAATGCAGGGAAGTCATCTTTGGTAAATGCCTTGATGGATGAGGAACGTAATATTGTAACCAATATAGCCGGCACAACACGTGATTCGATCTATACACGGTTCGATAAGTTTAATCTGGACTTTTATCTTGTAGATACTGCGGGTATCCGTAAGAAAGGAAAGGTTACCGAAGATTTGGAATACTACTCGGTGATTCGTTCCATAAAAGCGATTGAAAATTCAGACGTTTGTGTTCTGATGCTTGATGCTACGCAAGGGATAGAGAGTCAGGATATGAATATATTTTCTCTTATTCAGAAAAACCGTAAAGGGCTTGTCGTTTGTGTAAACAAATGGGATTTGGTAGAGAATAAGGAACTGGTTGTCATAAAGACTTTCGAAAATGCAATTCGGGAGCGATTAGCACCTTTCACTGATTTCCCGATCATCTTTGCTTCGGCTATGACCAAACAACGTATTCTGAAAGTGTTAGAAACAGCTAAAGAAGTTTATGGTCGTAGAAAAACTAAGATTCCAACACATAAGCTGAATGAGATATTACTCCCTATCATAGAGCGCACTCCGCCTCCTGCGAATAAAGGAAAATATATCAAGATAAAGTATATTACGCAGTTGCCTAATACACATGTTCCTACGTTTGTGTTCTTTTGTAACCTTCCTCAATGGATAAAAGATCCATACAAACGTTTTCTCGAAAATCGTATTCGTGATAATTGGGATTTGTCGGGTACTCCGATCAATATCATTATCAGAGAGAAATAAGATTTATGTATGATAGATAAACTAAATACAAAAAACTTGCAACTACAAAGATTTCTCTTTGTAGTTGTACTTTTTTGTATTGGTGCTACTATTTATTACTTTAACTACTTATTTCCTCTCCATGCCGACGATTGGGCCTATTCATTCAGAGAGGTACTGGTCGATTATGGTTTCCCTTCCAGCAATGAAAAGATAGCCAGCTTTAAAGATATACTCGAATCTCAGTATGCCCATTATTTCAATTGGGGTGGACGGTCGGTTGTTCACTTTATAGCCCAATTTCTTCTGTGGATAGGTACACCCTTCAATGATATATTAAATACATTAGCTTATGTAATGCTGATCTGTTCAATGTACTTTATTTGCAATAAGGGTAAGTCAACCAACGCCTTTTTGCTGATACTGATTAGTACATCTGTCTGGTTTCTTGTTCCCCGGTTTACCTCCGATGTATTTTGGATTACAGGAAGTGCTAACTATCTGTGGGGAACCTTGCTCATTATACTATTTATATATCCCTATGTGTCTTACTTTTTTGATGAGCCTACGGATGATAAACTTTATAAAACTGTATTATTTTTTTTCGCAGGAATCATAGCCGGATGGACAAATGAGTCTACCGCCTCAGTTGCTATATTATTGATATTTATTTTTTGTATCTATTATAAGAAAAACTTGAAACTTCCTAAATGGGCAGTCACAGGTTTGATTGGATTATGCTTTGGCTTTGCTCTGATGATTCTCGCACCCGGAAATTATGTTCGTGCGGCACTCGTTGCTAAGCAAAATGTGAGAGAGCAGGGATTATCAATACTTGAAACTCTCTGGTCAAACTTATCGGATATGATGTCTATTCGATATTTGCCCTATATGCTTCCTGTTTCGCTGCTCTTTTTATTTTTTTTATTTCTCTTTTTCAAGAGCCGAAAAAATATGGAGAAAGATCAATATAAAAAGGTTTTGTTTGCAGCAGTACTATTCTTTGTTGCAGGTCAACTTTCTTTCTTTATAATGATTGTATCACCTGTTTTCCCTACTTGGGCTATGTTCGGGCAGATTGTTTTTATAGTTATCGCCATTGGTATCCTGTATACGAATATAGAAATAAGACACAAGTTGTTCCACTATGCGAATTTGATAGCGATAATAGCATTGGTTAGTCTATATGGTATAGATTATTATAGAAAATACCCATCAATGAAGTTAATATCGGATGTCTATCAGGCTCGGGAAGCATCCTTGAAGGAGCAAGTGGCTAATGGAATACAAGATATTGTGTTTACCGACAAGGTTGCTGTTCATAGCAAATTTCACTACGAAGACCTGAGCACAAATCCTGATCAATGGCTGAACAATAAATACGCTTTCTACTATGGTGTAAGGTCGGTAAGAGTCGTAAAGGCAGATTGAGGATAGAAGGTCGGATACCTATCGTTGATATTATTTAATCGTTTATTGTATTAGAGGTTATATAAAAAAGAAAAGGTTGTCATCACGACAACCAATCTTTATTGTTAACCTTAAAATCTAATACTATGAAAAACACATAATATAAACGTAGAATATGTGTAAATAGTTTATTTACACTGTATTAAAAATAGTAAAATAGTTAAACAATTAGTTAATTGGAATGTGAATGTTTCCTGAAGTCGGCTCTTGTAAAGGATTCTCCACAAATTATATTTCTACAATTTTACCTAATCTGATGTAACAAATATATCCTTTTATCTCGGTATAGCCCATTTTACGGATCTGATCGGCATAATATTTCACTTGACGGATATATTTTTTGTCTTCCTTTTCGCCGAATTTATAGTCAATTACAATAACCTCCTTGCCCTTTATCATCACACGGTCGGGACGAACAAATTTGCCTTTGGGCTGTAATATCTGTATCTCGTTCAATACCTTGTATTCACCGCTATACCACGGGGCGACCAGAGGATTGGAAAGGTATTCTTCTAGTAGTCCTATTATCTTGCTCTTATCAGTAGCAGTAACCTCTCCCCCAATGTGATATTCTTCTACAGCTTTCTGTACGTCGTCAATTGTTTTTACCTTACTCACAATTTCGTGCATCAGAGTACCATAGTCTCGTTGTCCTGTATCGGTGAAAAAGTACTTGTTTTTCAACAATAGTTTTACTCTTTCGTCATAAGGAATGCTTGATAAGCTATCTACACTGATTTCTTCTATCGATCTGTATGTAACTTTTTTGATTGGTATATAATTTTCACCTATTTCAAAAGTCGCAGTTTCTTCATCTATGTGTTGAGACAAGTCTGTGTAAGCTTGCTTGCCATTCCCTGCAGAACCGCTGTTTATTGTAGCCCATAGCAAAGACGATATATTACTCACTTCTTCCTTTTTCGGCTTGGGAGCATAAGCTATCAGTTCGTTTTTTGCACGAGTGAAAGCCACGTACAAAACATTGATATTGTCGATAAATGCATGAAGCCGCTCATCAAAATATTCGTAAGCAAAAATGGTGTTTTTTAGCTTTTGTGAATATTTTACAGGAACGAGATGTAGTCTGTTGAATGGTTCTGTCTGTGGGTGACACCACAATATTGTAGTTAGTTTATGATCTATCTCCCAGTTGCAGAAGGGAATCAGTACAACATTAAAACCCAGCCCTTTCGACTTATGTATTGTCATAATCCGTATCGCATCTTGACCATCAGGGGTAAAAATAGTTTTATTTGTACCCGTCTCGTCCCACCATCTGAGAAATGCATCCAGATCGGAAGAATTACGAACCGTGAAATCGAGCACCATATCTAAAAACGATTGTATATATACCTGCTCATCGTTTTCCATAGCTTCACGAAATAGATTGAAGATCTCTTCCGTCATTTCATACAATGGCAGTTCTCGTATATGGCTCAGCCTGTCCTCTATCTGTTGAGGCAGATCGTCTTTTGCCGAGAAGTATTTGAGTAGTGCCTCTTCGGCATTCATTTGCTTGCTGTATTTGAAATATTCGAAAACAGCCAAGGCCTTCAGAGATTTATCCAAAGGATTGTGCAAATGCTTTAGTAGGGCAATTATAAGTTTGATGCTCTTTGAGTTGCTTACAAACAGCGCTTCATCGGATATAATATCATAACGATATTTTGAACCCGGGTGCAGCTTTTTATATTCCAACAAGCAATTTGCTACATCTGCTCCCTCTTTTTTTGTACGTACTAATATGGCAATATCTTTGAGGCTGTAACCTCTTTCCTGCAATTGCTCTATCTCGATAGGCAATTGCTCCAATACATAATTCTGCCATATATGCTCGTCAGTATCAATAAACTCTACTCTTACTCGCCCTTCGTTGTTTTTATGGCTTTCGGGTATCTCCTGATACAGTTCGTCGTAAGCTTTTGTTATCCGTGTGAGGAATGGCTTGAGCCTTGCATTATCAAGATCTTGCAATGATTTGTTAAATGTATCTTGCAGCAACGCCGAACCAATAGAAAATACTGCATTGTTGAAAGAAATAACATTGCGGGAGCTGCGCCAGTTGGTATCCAGCGTATCATGTTCTATGCCCTCGCTTCGGAAATCGATATCGAGTTGTTTGTCCAGAAGTTTCCAATCTGAGTTTCTCCAACGATAAATACTTTGCTTTACATCGCCTACTATGTAGTTTTTGTTTCCGCTGCCAAGACTATCCTTTACCAGAGGAAGAAAGTTTTGCCACTGCATGCCCGATGTGTCTTGAAACTCGTCGATCATGTAATTGTTGATTCGTTGACCGACCTTTTCGTATATAAACGGAGATTCATTGCCCTCTATGATACGATTTAGCAGTTCGGTCGTATCCGAAATTAACATAATATTATTCTCTGTTCTATATTCTCGTATTTTTTTGTCTACATCCCCCAGTATTCCTAATGTGAAGAAGTAGCGGTTTATTTCGTATGCTGTCTGATAGATCAGAGAGTTGTCATAGTGGTTTATCATGTCGCATACACAGATGTTGAGTTCAGGATATACGCTTTCTATTTTATCCCGTGTTGCTGAGCCTGTCGTTTTGGTGTACCAGCCGCTAAGGTTATCAGCTAATGTGCGGAACGTATCTGTCGGTTCGGCAATCGTTCCATTAGCCCATTTTAAGAAATTAAGAAACGGAGAGCGGGTTCCTCCTTTAAAATCTTCACCTTTTAGTCCGAAGCGAGACATTATGTTCAATGCCTTTTCTCCGATCTGCTGCGATGCTTTTTCAAAATCCCTGATAATGGTAAACAGCATATCTTTATAGTCGGTCATCAGCTGCTTATCACTGATGTCTGTTTGCACCTGATTGCTGTATGCTTTGTAGCTTTCTTTAAATATTTCAGACGATAGGGATTGTATATCGTTGCGGATATTCCAGGTTTCTCCGTTTTCTACTTTTTCTTCCGAAAAACGGATTAACCAATCCAACAATAGTTTATTGTCTGTCTGTTCCAGATCGTACAGCATGGAGTCGATAGCTTCGCCCAATACCTTGTTGGTATCCAGTTCTACATTGTACCCACCACCTAAGCCGATTTCACGGGTAAAAGCCCGCATTGTTTGTTGGAAAAACTTGTCGATAGTGCTTACCGAAAAAGAAGAATAGTCGTGCAGGATACGCACCAGTATATCCCGAGCCTCTTTTCTTACCTGTTCTTCGTTGTATTTATATTCTTTTGAGAGAAAACTTATATGATCCGATTCCTTTCCTGTGGCGATATTTGCCAACTCTTCTATTATACGGCTTTTCATCTCGTCTGTAGCCTTATTGGTAAAGGTTACAGCCAGTATATGCCTGTATGCAAAGGGGGACGAGAAAAGCAAATTAAGATACTTCTCTGTCAGTCGGTGTGTTTTTCCCGAGCCGGCAGAGGCTTTATATACGTATAAGTTTATTTCATCATCAAATGATGCGTGATTTGACATACCCTTCTTTTTGGAGTAGTTCTAATACCTTGTTACGGAGATCTCCCTGTACAATTATCTCGTGGTCTTTTGCCGATCCGCCAACACCACATTTAACCTTTAAGAATTTACCCAACTCTTCCAGATCTTCGCTTGTTCCTACAAATCCTGTGATCAGAGTCACGGCTTTTCCTTTGCGGTTGCGCTTATCGAGCTGGATGCGTAATTGCTGTTTCTCTTTCGGGAGGGTGTCTTGTTCCTCTTCCTTGTCTGTATCGTATTTGAAGTCCGGATTTGTGGAATACACAACATTCAGACGGTCTTTCCAATCATTCATATCGATGGTATTTGTTCATTACAAAAATACGGATTATTTTAGGTAGATGTATAAAACTACCACTTATTCATGTGTATTTTCTTTTCGTCATATTTATCTTTTACCGAATGGTTTCCCATCGGGTAGCCTATTGGTATTACTACCAGTGGTAGAACTTGTGCTGGCATATTCGTATGCTTTATCACTGTAGCCATTCTGTCCCGATAGGGGTAAGCGGCAGTCCACACGCCCCCGAGCTCCATCGCTTCGGCGGCTAGAAGAATATTTTCTGTTGCAGCCGAACAATCGAGATACCAGTACGAAGAACGGATGGTATCTCCACAAACAACAATTGCCATTGGCGCTTGAGATAGCATTTTGGCTGTAGGTAGTTCTTCTGCCATTTTATCCAATATAGACCTGTCATTTATAATCACAAATTCCCACGGACGGGTGTCTTTTCCCGAAGGTGCAGACATACCGGCCTTTATTAGTGCCTGAACATCTTCATCCGAAACAGGCCTGTCTTTGATAAAACTGCGTACACTTTTTCTGTTATAGATTGCAGATAAGGCGGCCTCTTTTTTTGTTATTTGCTTTTCATTTTTTTGAGAACAACTCATAAAAGTGATACTACAAATAGTTATAAGACCGAAAAGTATATACTTTTTATTCATATTTGGCAGATGTTTTATTGTTGAAGTATTGCAAAGATATAAATTAATTTTTATGGATTTCAGCGAAAAGAAAAGGCTGAGTAAAAGTAATTACTCAGCCTCTTTTATTCATAAAACGGCTTTATACGATGCCTTGAGCCATTACGGCTTTAGCAACTTTCATAAATCCGGCTATGTTAGCACCTTTTACATAGTTTACATATCCGTCTTTTTCTGTACCGTATTTCACGCAATTTTCGTGGATATTCTGCATAATCCATTTCAGCTTCTTATCAACTTCCTCAGCAGACCAGCTTATGCGCTCCGAGTTTTGTGTCATTTCCAATCCGGATACAGAAACACCTCCGGCGTTTGCCGCTTTACCCGGTGCATAGAGTAGTTTCGCTTGTTGGAATACTTCTATAGCCTCAGGTGTAGATGGCATATTAGCTCCTTCCGATATTGCGATAACACCATTTGCTAGGAGTTTTTTTGCATCCTCTCCGTTTATTTCATTCTGTGTTGCCGATGGTAATGCGATATCGCCTTTTTCTCCCCAAGGGCGTGCATTCGGAACATACTTGCAACCGTATGTTTCTGCATATTCGCTGATACGGCCTCTGTAAAGCTCTTTCAACTCTTTTACATACTCCAGTTTTTCGGTTGTTATTCCTTCCTGATCGTAGATGTACCCGTTAGAGTCTGATAATGTAACAGGTATTGCTCCCAGCTCTATCAGTTTCTCGCAAGTATATTGCGCTACATTTCCTGAACCTGAAACAAGACATTTTTTACCTTTTATGTCAATGTTTTTTGTTTTCAACATTTCGAGTAGGAAATATACATTTCCGTAACCTGTAGCCTCGGGGCGAATGAGCGAACCTCCGAATGTAAGACCTTTACCTGTGAATGTTCCTGTAAATTCACGAGCCAATTTGCGGTACATTCCGAAGAAATAACCTACTTCGCGACCACCTACGCCTATATCTCCTGCCGGAACGTCTGTGTCGGGGCCAATGTTGCGCCAAAGTTCGAGCATAAAAGCCTGACAGAAGCGCATGATTTCTGCGGTAGATTTCCCTTTGGGACTAAAGTCTGAACCTCCCTTTGCTCCTCCCATAGGAAGCGTAGTGAGCGAGTTTTTAAACGTTTGCTCAAAAGCAAGGAACTTCAATATAGACGGATTTACAGAGGCGTGTAAGCGTAAGCCGCCTTTGTATGGGCCTATGGCATTGCAATGTTGTATGCGGTATCCCATGTTGGTATGCGTATTTCCTTTATCATCG
>POVV01000510.1_pt1 | contig 23904 bp, 22 predicted proteins | sample 1560271 | NCBI WGS metagenome assembly POVV01 (sample SAMN08337232, study PRJNA429181) | Bioreactor metagenome, whole genome shotgun sequencing project. | biome: cows' rumen and soil; feature: anaerobic; isolation source: anaerobic chemostat enrichment culture, galacturonate as sole carbon... | reverse complement strand
CGGTTAACACACATTCGGTTTATAACGGATATAGCCTACTGATTGGCGGGTTTAACGGCGATAATACCGTCGGAGGATATGTATTGGTCGATGGTGCGGGTTCATCACTGAACGTCGGCGGCGATATGTATATTGGTAATAGCTCATCGGGCATATTAACCATTTCTGATGGCGCAAAGGTTAACGTACTTGGCTCGGCCAATAGTTATCTGGCAGACAGTAAAAACGATGTAGAAAATTCCGTATTAGTCACCGGGCAGCAATCAGCATGGAATGCCGGTAATATCCTATTTATCGGCCGTGACAATAGCAGCGGAACGCTGACGGTAAACAACGGTGGTGAAGTCACCGCCAGCCAAGGGATCGGCGTAGGCTATGGTGATTATTCGGCCAGTGCACCGAGCGATGGAATTAATGTGATTAATATCGGTGGAGCAAAAGGCAGCGCCGCGCAGGCGGCCGGCTATCTTAATACGCCTTATCTTCAGTTATTCACTGCCGATAAAAGTATCCTAAATCTCAATCATACCGATAATTCCGGCTCCTATTTTCTGGGGGCTGATATTGACGGTAGCGGAACGATTAATCAACTGGCGGGCACCACTATTTTGACCGGTGACAGCGCCGGATTCAGCGGAAAAACCGAAGTATCCGGTGGGCGACTGATCGTTAATGGTGAGCTGGGCGGGCAGGTGAATATTGGTGAGTTCGGGACCTTAGGCGGTGGCGGCGTTATTTATGGTAACGTGGAAAATGCCGGGCTGTTGGCTCCGGGGATTGTGCAGCCGCAGACTTTTGCCAATGGTACATCATCCGGCTTTACCACACTCACTATCAACGGTAATTACAACGGTAACGGTGGTACGCTTTTACTTAACAGTCAGCTATCCGGTGACAGCTCGCCAACGGATAAATTGATCGTTAACGGTAATACATCGGGGCTGACTAAGCTGATGGTCAATAATATATCCGGTACCGGAAATGAAACCCAAGAGGGAATTCAAGTTGTTCAGGTCAATGGTCTATCTGACGGAAGCTTTGTTCTTGAAGGAAGAGCGGTGGCGGGAGCTTATGAATACTTCCTCCATTCCGGCTCAAAATCTGTCTATGACGATGGTCACTGGTATCTTCGCTCTGAGCTAAATGACCAACCGGGTGGTGGCGGTGAAAAGCCTGAACCTGAAACCGATCCGCGACCGGTTATTCGTCCTGAACCGGGCGCTTATATTGGTAACCTGGCCGCAGCGAATGCTATGTTTATGCATTCATTGCACGATCGGTTGGGCGAACCTCGCTATACCGAGTCGCTAAAAGACCAAACCTCGACGCCAACGTCAATGTGGTTACGAATTGCCGGTAGCCGTGCCGAGAGCCAAAGTGGTCAGGGGCAGATAAACATCAAAACTAACAGTGCCATTGTCCAGTTAGGCGGCGATGTTGCTCAGTGGACCAATAATCAGACCGATCGCCTGCATCTGGGGTTGATGGCGGGTTACGGTAAAGCGGATACGTCATCCGGTTCGACGCTAATTTCATCCTCAGCAAAAGGCACCACTGATGGCTATAGCGTTGGCGCTTATGCTACCTGGTATCAGAATGATACCGATCGTACCGGGCTGTATGTTGATTCATGGCTGCAATACGGTTGGTTTAATAATGAAGTGAAGGGCGATAGTCTCAGAAATGAGCGCTACGATTCAGACGGTATTAGTGCATCAATTGAAACGGGTTATACGCTTAAACTTTGGCAAACCAGCGATAAGGCGCTGTTTGTTGAACCTCAGGCACAGGTTACGTGGTTGGGTGTAACAATGGACGACCATCTCGAGTCCGGCGGTACTAACGTTTCTCAGGCAGATAGCGGGTATCTACAAACTCGACTGGGCGGACGACTCTTCCTGAATGGCTATAGCGATCTTGATAAAGGCCGCCAGCGTACATTCCAGCCTTTCGCTGAGCTTAACTGGATCCATAATACCAAGGACAACAAGATCAATTTTGACCATCCTGTTACTTCAGCGATTAATCTGAAGCAAGAAGGTATCCGTGATATTGCGGAGCTTAAGTTGGGGGTTGAAGGGCAGATTAATCAAAATCTCACTACCTGGTTCCATATCGGTCAGCAGTTAGGTAGCCAAGATTACAAACGCACCGAAGGACTGGTTGGTATTAAGTATAGTTTCTGATGGTTATCCACTACTGGAACCGATAGGGCGTATCGCATAAGAGTGCGGTACGCTTTTTTATGCGCGCTGAAAAACTCAGGTCTGGACAGAGCGTGACTTTCTTCACATTTCCAATAAATTCTGCCAACAAATATTTAGTTACTTAATCAACTAATGTGTTGTTAATTGGTGTTTTTAATTTCATTTTATACTTGAATAAAATAAATAGTTTGTTTGTTCAGACTAGCGGTTATTTTCTATCACTATGTAATATAAGGTTAATTAATAGACGGAACCTACGGTTTTAATCAGATTTTATCTGAGTAGTTTATATTTAACTCTAAGGAATTCAACGTCATCCTGATAGTTTTATCCTATTCAAATAACCTCAGAGATCTGCTGCTTACTCCGGTTTATTGTTGTGAAAAATATTGGCTAATATTATTTAACTGGCATTAAGTAACGTATTCAACGGGTACAACTTGGCGTCAGACGACGGCTTAGCGGCTAAAAAGCATTCGCATAATGTATGATTTGTATACACGTAATGTCGTGATAGGCTGTCTTTAACCGTAACAACAAGAGGAGATAGCATTGTGTTTCCAGAATATCGAAATTTAATCACTCAGTTAAAGGTAGATAATCCACGGTTCTGCACATTGTTTCAACGGCATAATCAGTTAGATCATGAGGTGAGACGGGCTGAACAGAAACCCGGCGCGCTGTATGACAACGACATTATGCAGATGAAAAAAGAAAAACTGCGGTTGAAAGATGAGTTATACAAAATACTGAAAGCGTGCGAAGCACAAGGATTGTCATAGTCACCATTAACAGTATTGATAAGGAATAGATAGAGAATGGTCAAAGTGAACATGATTTCTCACTTTGACCATGATGATCGGAACGCGGATCGATAATTGTAATGACCCGTTCCGCCTTAAAATCGCCAGGAGGTCAAAGTGGCAACTGCGTTACTGTTAATTGATGTACAAAATGCAATTCTGAGTCATTTTGAAACCGGAGAAAAACAGCAGCAACTCGACCAAGCTTTTAACTTTACCCTTGATCAGCTTAGTTTATTGAAAGCTAAGGCTACTGCCGCGGAGGTACCGGTGTTTATCGTGCAACACGATGGCAAGGTCGGCCATCGGTTAGAAAAAGGAACTTCCGGGTGGGAGATTCATCCTAAAATCGCAGCGGTAAAAGGCGATATCTTGATCGCCAAAAAGACCAATGATTCATTTTTTGAAACGGATTTGGCTAAGCGTCTGAGTCAATTTTCTGTCGATCGTCTGATTGTCGGCGGCTTTATGACGCAATATTGCGTCGATATTGCGGCCAGAAAAGCGGTATTTTTTGGTTACAATGTAACGCTGGTGGCTGATGGTCACTTAACCGCTAACAGCCAGTCGATGACCTTTCAGCAGATTGTTGCCCACCACAATAATATCCTGCCGCTGTTTAAGCATCAGGGGCGCGGCATTGAAGTTCGCCCGGCGAAAGACATTCACTTTTAGCACTTCATCATAAGATCGTTATTATCGATCTGACTATCGCCATAAGCCCCAGTATGCGGTCTTATGGCTCACGTTCTTGCTCACAATAATCCTCTTCAAATTACACACTGCCGGCAATAAATTCGCGCAGCCATTGGTGTGCAGGATCGCGATGGCAGCGTTCGTGCCAAAACATGGCCATCTCATAGCCCGGAATCTCTATCGGTGGTTCTATCGCCTGTAGCTCAGGTTCTCCGCGCACCAGGCGAGAAGGCAGCATAGCGACCAGGTCGGTGGTAGCCAGTACTGATTTTACAAACAGAAAGTGTGGAACAGACAAGACAACGCATCGACTCAGGCCAATCTTTGACAGTTCACGGTCGGTCACGCCATGAAATCCACCGCCATCGGGGGAAACAATAACCTGTTCCAACTGACAGAATTGTTCTACGGACAACGGAGCCTTTAGTTTAGGATGTCCGACTCGGCCAACCAGAACGTATTTTTCACTAAAGAGTATGCGATGGCGCAGGCCGGGCACAACGCATTCATGGATATGAAAAGCCAGATCGATTTCGCCTTGCTCAGCCTTTTTGGCTAAGAGTGACGGTGTCACTTCAAAAATAGCCAGTCGAGTTCCCGGCGCGGCTGAACGCAGCCCGGCTAGTGCCGGTAGCAAAATAGTTGATTCGCCATAGTCAAAGGCGGATATCCGCCAAGTATTTGTTGCACTGGCCGGATCAAACGGACTGGAGGGCGAGATGGCATGCTCCAGCGCCCTCAATGCATCCTGTAACGGCTGGCGAAGCTCTTCGGCTCTGGCCGTGGGGCGCATTCCTCTCGGGCCGGGTAATAGCAGCGGATCGTCAAAAATATCTCTTAGTTTAGCCAGATGAACGCTGACCGACGGCTGTGAAAAATTTAACCGTTGTGCGGTGCGGGTGACATTTTGTTCTGAAAGCAGCGTATCAAGGGTGACCAGTAAATTGAGATCCAATCGTCTGAGATTATTCATGGTAATACCTGGTATGTTAGGAATTCATTTTCAATATACCTGTAAAGAAACTATCTTGCCTGTTCTTGGTCATGATATGGAATAGCAACCTATGAATATTTTACTGGTCTATGCACACCCGGAATCGGCTTCATTGAATGGTTCACTGAAAGACTTTACGGTTAAACATCTTGAAAATGCAGGCCACAGCGTTCAGGTATCTGATTTATATGCGATGAAATGGAAAACATCCCTTGATGCTGATGACAGTCTCGATTCAATAAACGGTGAATTCTTTGATGCGGTGATGAGCTCAAGGCAGGCTTTTGATCATGGTCGTCAAAGCGAGGATATCGCCATTGAGCAGGAGAAGTTACGCTGGGCTGATACGGTGATATTACAGTTCCCTTTATGGTGGTTCTCGATGCCGGCGATTCTAAAAGGTTGGGTAGACCGGGTTTATGCGAATGGTTTTGCCTACGGCGTAGGTGAACACTCTGATATCCATTGGGGTGATCGCTATGGTGAAGGTAATTTAGCCGGGAAGCGGGCGATGCTCATCGTCACGGCCGGAGGATGGGAATCACACTATAGCGCTCGCGGAATTAATGGCCCGATAGACGATATACTGTTTCCTATTCAACACGGAATCTTATATTACCCCGGTTTTGATGTATTACCGCCGTTTATGGTCTATCGTACCAATAAAGTGGATCAGGCTAAGTTTATCGATATCACGCATGAGTTGGGGCAGCGTCTTGACCATCTGGCTATCACGACACCGATTGGTTTTCGTCAGCAAAACGGCGGGAGCTATGCCATCCCTCAGCTTACGCTACGGGAAGATATTGCGCCGGACCGTTCTGGTTTTGCTATTCATATCGAATAATAGGGACTAACCAACGGATGAAATAACCATCGGCTACCGCTATATAGCGTGGCCGATTTTTTTTGCTTATATTCCGAAGCTACCGTTTTTCATTATATTTTCGCAACCGGGGATAAGTATCATGGCAAAGTGCCGCTATAATCCGTTCTAAATCGATTTCAAAGGAAAAAATTCAGACGGAACAATGAATTGTGAAAAAACCGAAAACAGAGCAGGACTATTTAAATCGTATACACAAAGCTTATGGATTAATTGCCCGGAATCTGGATAAGCCTCTGGATATCCACTTTTTGGCTAAAGAATCCGCTTTTTCTTTCTACCACTTTCACCGAATTTATACGGCACTCACCGGTGAAACTGTGGCAGATACTCATCGTCGTTTACGATTAGATCGCGCTGCTGCACAGGTTGCCCGGGGCTCTCTGCCTATAACTTATATCGCGATGGAGGCAGGATATGAAACGCCCCAGTCATTCTCCAAAGCCTTTAAAAAGCAGTTTTCTTTATCACCCGCACAATACCGTAAAGTGAATAAGAGCGCGGGCTATTCTCATCCTTATTTTATCTATCCACCGATACACACGGAGATTATTAACGTGAATATTACCATTGAAACTCGGCAACAAGAGACGGTTTATGGGATCCGTCATAACGGACCTTATATGGAGATTTATAACGCGTTCACCCAACTTTGGGATTGGGTTATCGCCAGTGGATTAGCCTCTCAGGCTCGCTACGGGCTGGGAATTTATTATGATGATCCGCTATGTACTGCAGCTGAGAAGTGCCGGTCTGATGCCTGTATTCAGTTCAATCACCCGCTGGCAAATGAACTTACTGATAAAAACGTTCAGGCAATAAAACTGGCAGGCGGCCGCTATGCCAAGTATCGCCATATCGGTCCTTATTCAACACTACATCAGGCCTACCAAACATTTTATGGTCAATGGCTACCGACCAGCGGCTATGAATGTGCCGATCAGCCACCGTTTGAGATCTATGTTAATAATCCTCACGATACGCCTGAGGCCGAATTGATAACCGATATCTATTTACCGATTAAAGATAAATAAAATCTCGAAGTAGCGGATAACACTGGTTGTCTAAACCATCTTGAACCCGCCGAGAAAACTTTATTTCCCGGCGGTTTTTTTAACTACTGACGACCAAACTGATTTTCTACCGGAATATGAGATATTTTGCTTTTCATAATCCACTTTCTTAGCAGCGGCGAGGTTAAAATCGCCGCTTTTACCATCTTACTGAACAGCTTAATCCGCAGCTTCAGAGTGCGGGTATGGTAGGTTTTATTGGGTGTTGCATCGTTAGCATTAAATATTTTGCTCAGTATCTCAGCGCTATCCAGTGCATAGCTGATACCTTCTAATGAGCTGGCACTGATAAATCCGGCTGCCTCACCAATCAAAAACAAATTATCTTTACCGCAGCGGAAATCACTGAATTTTGACGGGCATAACACTACGCATTTTTCGGTCTTTAGCACCTTATTAAAGGTAAATGCGTAGGGGATGAGCTTCTCTTTTAGCTGTTCAAATCGCTGGTTGGCATTTTTCATTTCAAATGCGCCACCGATAATGAAATAGCCATCTTTAGAAATACTCCATGAATAGCAGTCAGTGACGGCCCGATCGAAAATACAGGAGTAAAAAGGGACCGGATGACAATCTTCAAACCACTGCTGGATAGATAAGTATTTTCGAATCTGATGATCGGGATACAGATTGCGGCGAATCATTGAATTAGCACCGTCGGCACCAACAACAAAGCGGACAGAAACCTGCTGCTCAATACCGTTTTCAACAAAGGTAATTTGATATCCGTCATCCTGTTTAATCATTTGCTTGCACAGGGTGTCATGGCGTACATCAACCGTCTGTGGAATTAACGTCTTGAGCCACAAATCGAACTGATGGCGATTAATATTGACGTAGGTCCGCTGATAATTACGGATAATTTGGGTTTGCAGATCAAAGGTTTTTACGCTGAATATCTGTGGATTAGCCAATACAGAGGTTGGCAAATTAAGGTTAAATCTGACAAAAGATCGCTGGGAATCAGTAGCCAACAGACCGCCACAGGGCTTTTGAAAACCTTGCTCGCCGGTTTGCTGCTTTTTATCAAAAGCGATGACTTTAAGGTTAGGGTTGAGGAGTCTGGCCAAAGTGGCTCCGGCCGGACCTAATCCTATAATTGCGATATCGTAATCCATAATTAACCGTTATAAAAAACTCGAAGTATGTATGCGCGCAGAATACTGAGGTTGAGTGAAGTATTTGTGAAGTACACAAGAGTTAACATTTTTTGTGAAACATCCATCGGGTTATAGGGCTACCAATAGAGGCTATAAGCAATAGATGTTGCTTTTAACCTGACAGGAGACTCATTATGAATTTTGCCGAAAAAGTGGTTATTGTGACCGGCGGGGGCAGTGGAATAGGCCTTGAGACAGTCAAAGCATTTGCACAGCATGGGGCTTCGGTCATGATTGCCGATGTTAGCGAACAAGGGCCGGATATTGCGCTATCCCTGCAACAAAAAGGTTATCAGGTCCGATTTGTAAAAACTGACGTAACAAGCTTACAGGATCAGGAAAATATGTTGGCCGAGACGCTTCGTCAGTTCCGGCGGTTAGATATTCTTTTTGCCAACGCCGGAATTGCCCGCGATGGGCCGATAGACTCACTAAGCGTGGACAACTGGCAAAAGACGATTGATGTTAATTTAACGGGCGTATTTCTCAGCAACAAAGTGGCAATCAGCCATTGGCTAAACGCCGGGCAGCGTGGCGTTATTGTTAACTGCGGGTCGATTCATAGCTTTGTGGGTAAGCAACACGTTACTGCCTATGCTGCGGCCAAAGGCGGCGTTAAGCTGTTAACTGAAACCCTCGCGGCAGATTACGCAGCAAAAGGCATTAGAGTTAATGCAGTGTGCCCGGGATACATTGATACGCCACTGCTTAGTGCACTAACATCTGAACAGAAAGATGCGCTGATTAAGTTACATCCTCAGGGCCGTTTGGGTCATCCTAACGAAGTGGCTAACGTCGTATTGTTTCTTGCCGGGGATATGGCTACGTTTGTTAATGGTGCTTCAGTGCTGGTTGATGGCGGCTATACGTCACAATAGCCGTCAGTAGGCCGATCACATTACTCCACAGAGCTGCAGGACGGGTTCTGTGGGCGGGCTTCAGAAAAGGTATTAATGACATTAAGCGGTTTTACTCAAACAGGCTTAGATAATATGTCGGTTAAAGGCGTTGGATATAAGTGAATTCAGGATATATGGTGGCAATAACCGAACTGTCTGGTCGAATCATTTATATCTAAACCTATATAATGATTTTAACCAACCAATAAATAGAAGTTATTCATATTATATTATTACCACAAAATGATTGTTGACCATTCATTCTGTGACTCAGTTATTAGATGACCCCGAGGATGCACGATAAAATAACGATTCATTTAATGGGAAAGTGAGCAGGTTGTTCCTGCCCATAAAGGAATCAAAATGTCTAGAATGTGGATATTAATTATATCAGGTCTTGCTATTGGTCTTATTGCATTAACGTTAGGCGTTTCCGGTAATCCGCCCAATATGGGCGTCTGTGTCGCCTGCTTTATTCGAGATAGTGCAGGAAGTTTGAATCTTCATAGTGCCGCAACGGTACAATATCTACGACCCGAAATATTTGGCTTTGTTATTGGTGCATTCGCTACCGCAATTTTATTCAGAGAGTTCAACGCCCGCGCAGGTTCTGCGCCGATAATACGTTTTACATTGGGCTTTTTAATGATGATTGGCTGCTTAGTCTTTCTAGGTTGTCCTTTACGCATGGTATTGCGCATTGGTGCCGGTGACTTAAATGCCATTATTGGATTATTCGGACTTATTATCGGCATTGGTATTGGTAGCCTGTTTATTAAAAAAGGATTCTCACTGCCAAGAAGCTATAAGCAATCATCAATAGAAGGCGTGTTATTCCCCATTATTTGTCTGGTTGCATTGCTGATTTTCCTTTGGGATAGCCAAATATTTACTGCCAGTGAAAAAGGTCCCGGGGCAAGTCATGCTCCAGTTTGGTTATCAATACTTGCCGGTCTGGTCATTGGCTTTATTGTTCAACGGACTCGATTCTGTTTTATTGGTATGGCGAAAAATATATTTCTGTCGCGTAACTATAATATGGCGCTCGGCATATTGGCGTTAACCCTAATTGTCATTATGGGCAATCTCTATTTAGGCAAATTTAATATCAGCTTTGATAATCAGCCGATTGCCCATACTGACGGACTATGGAATTTTTTATCTATGGTTTTAGTCGGGCTATGTGGGGTGTTTATTACCGGTTGTCCTCTGCGTCAATTGATTAGTGCCGGGCAGGGAAGTTCAGATGCAGCGATTAGCGTGCTGGGTATGTTAGTCGGTGCTGCATTCGCTCATAACTTCTCATTTGCCTCAAGCCCGGCAGGCCCGACTGAGAACGGCAAGCTTATTGTGATTATTGGCATTGTACTGGTGCTGGCAGTCGGTTTTATCTACACCTTGGCAAGCAGAAAATCATTAAGTGATATAACAGATGAATCCCGTTGATTACCAATTTCTTTTTTATACGCCTCTGGGTGTTATTTTATTAAAGAAACAGCTTATGCTGAAAGGCATTGAGTTTTGCGTAATGGATGCCCCCCGGCAGCTATCTGCTGAGTGTGGTATGAGCGTGCGTTTTAGTCTGACCAAAGATGAGGGCTACAGGTCGCTTATTAACTCTCAGGTGAGTGCGGTATATCGGGTGGAATGCGAAAGATATATCTCATTATGGCAAGATAGCCAGTAGTGACGTTGGCCGCAGGGATGCGGCTAATTGAATAACGGGTAGGGGCATTGTGTAACGATAGCCCGCAGGCAATTAAAAAATATCAACCGCAGGTATCATCATGTCAGATAACCAAGAACCGACGACTACGCGCAAAAAAGAGAAAGGCCGGTCGGTAGTATTAACCACCATTTCGGGTTCCGTCACTCAGCCGGCAACGTCGGAATCAACGCCAGAGGGGCAAGATGCGGCTGTTCTGACTATACTTGTAGAGAGCGGCAAATATCGGGGCTCACAAATCAAGCTTATTGGCCTTGATCCTCGAATTCAAATATTGATGAATTATTCGCCCGGGCAGCACATTGCTGCAACAGGTAGTCTGGATGCTAATGGCGACCAGTATCAGCTCACAGTCTATTCAATCCGCCTGGAAGAATAACCATAAATGCAACATTTGCCTTTAACAACCAGCCTATAGTGGTAGGTGTACCTTTTATAAACTTAAGGTGCTAATCAATCAGAGGAAAAATAATGATGAAGAAATTAGCTATGTTGTTTACCGGATTAATCATGGTAAGCGTTCTGACCGGCTGTGCCAGTAATTATGTCATGACCACCAAAAGCGGTGACGTCATTGTTTCACAGGGTAAGCCTGAGCTGGATGAAGATACCGGAATGATGAGTTATACCGATAAAGCTGGCGATCGGCGCCAGATTAACAAAGATGACATTAAAGAGATGATTGCGGAATAAAGAATCATCTGTCAATGCATCTGCTATGAGGCTTCTTGCATCTTAGTCGTCATGATTAAGCAACAAAAAACCCGCGGCTGCGGGTTTTTTTATCGACATTATATTAAGACTGAATATAGACCACATGGGTGTGGGTATATTCATACAGGCCGTGTTTTCCATCGGCTCCGCCAACGCCGGATTTACGAACGCCGGCGTGGAAACCCTGCATGGCTTCAAAGTTTTCTCGGTTAATATAGGTTTCACCAAAGTCAATTTCGCGACAGGCTTGCATTGCCTTATTGAGATTTTCAGTATAGATCGACGATGTAAGGCCATATTCGCAATCGTTAGCCAGTGCGATACCTTCATCCAGGCTATCGATAATCTGAATGGGTAATACCGGCCCGAAGATCTCTTTTCGCATAATCTCCATATCCTGAGTACAAGCGGTCAGAACGGTCGGTTGATAGTGATAACCTTGACCTAAATCAGCCACAGCGCCGCCGGTGACTACCGTTGCGCCTTGTTTTATCGCGGTTTGTACGCGCTGTGTTACCTGATTCAAGCCAGCCTGATTAATCAATGGCCCCATTTCAATATCCGGATTAGCAATAGGATCGCCATAGCGGGTTGCAGCCATAGCCTGAGATATTTTATCAATAAATTGATCGGCCACGCTGCGTTCAACATAAACACGCTCTGCACAGTTACAAACCTGTCCGGTATTAATAATTCGTGAATTACGGATAGCATTAACGGCTAAATCGATATTCGCATCGGCTAAAACGATGGCCGGCGCTTTTCCGCCTAATTCCAGATTAAGCTTGGTAAGGTTCGGTGCTGCGGCAGCCATAATGCGAGACCCTGTGCCAACGCTGCCGGTAAAGCTGATCATATCAACTTGAGTACTGGCTGATAACTGCCCGCCGACGCTGCCTGCGCCACCGACAACGTTAAACACACCGGCCGGAAGATCGGTTTCAGCGACCAGTCTGGCGAATTCATAACAGTTATTCGGCGTTTCTTCACTTGGTTTAATCACAATGGTATTACCCGTGATTAATGCCGGTGCCATTTTTCTGGCTATCAGAAAGAAAGGGAAGTTCCAGGGGAGAATTCCGGCGACCACGCCTAATGGTTTACGGAACAGAAAAATATTTTCATTCAGCCGATCGCTGGGGATAATTTCCCCTTCAATTCTACGTGCCCACTCAGCCATATAGTCAAGGTAATCAGCGGTAAAGTTCACTTCAACTTCAGCTAAAGCAGATATTTTACCCTGTTCTAACGTAATGGTCCGAGCTAACAGGCTAACGTTTTCTCTCAGTTTTGCCGCAATCTTATTTAAATATCGGGCGCGCTCAATAGCAGGCTTGCGTGCCCAGCCGGCCTGAGCGCGTCTGGCTGCATTAAGCGCATCATCAACATCTGAGGCAGAGGATGCCGGGCTGTGGGATAACAGAGCCTGGGTTGCAGGATTAAAAACCTCAATATGGTCGGCACTGCTACGAAACTGGCCATCGATAAAGTTTTGATAAATTGTAGGACGATTAGACACGCTGAGTTACTCCTTTACTAAGTCCGTTTCATCATTGAATTGTTTTAATATCAATTCATATAGTGATTAAACGGATGTAAATCATAAATTTTGGTTTGCTGACCAAAATAGGGTTCGCGATCAGTATAGGGTAGGAGTAAAAGTTAATTGTTATGCAAAAGTTGCTAAAATGAAACTTTGTTTCACATTTGCAACCTTGCTCACATATCGATAACAATGGGTTGGAATTATTAAGCTAACGCTATGATTTGGAATGTTTCTCTTAAAATTAAAGTATGGCAGTCAAAAATAGTATCCGTAGCCCCTTTACTAAGGTACGGGAAATTCTGAACAGGGTACTTAGTAACATTTAGCCTAGTGATATTTTATCGGATTGTTAAAATAGCTTCAGTACGAATCGGCAGGGCAATGTACTTCAATAGCGATATTTTTTTCCAAGAGGCTTACTTACTGCATTTTAGTTGATTTTTAACATCAATCGATCTTACATAAACATCCGCCATATCATATGGTACTGAGTTTACCGAAACGCTTATTTTATTTATAAGATGAGTTGGTATGAAATATAGTTTCTAACGGTTGTTTAATCAGAATAACTGAGTAAAACGGGCACCATAATAGGTGCCCGTTTTACTCTTCTTTTTTGGTGCATTATTGAGATGATAGCGGCTTTCTTGGGCGTCTGATAAGCGCGCCAAATACATTAATCAGCAGGCCAACCATCACCATAACGGCGCCGGAGATCTGAGCTATAGATAAGGTTTCGTCTAATACAATCCACGCGGCGGCAAGCCCGACAACGGGAACCAGTAAAGTCAGCGGCGCAACCCGCCATGTCTCATATCGCGACAGTAAATTGCCCCAGACTGAATAGCCAAATATTGAGCTCAAAAAGGAGAGATAGATAATTGAGAAAACGCCTTTAAGGTCGATATTTAGCAGGCTGCTAACGATAACGTCACGCCCTTCAAATAAATAAGAACAGACAAAAAATGGCAGAATGGGAATGGCCGCACTCCATACCACAACGCTAAGGATACGATCGTTGGGAGAGACACTACCGATACGTTTATTCACCAAGTTACCGCTGGCCCAAGATAGGGCGGCGCACAGCGTCAGAATAAAACCCAGGGCGGTTATATTAGCAGCAGGGGCCTGGCCCATCGCTAAAACGGCGATACCACCGCCGGCAACGGCGATCCCCAACACATGATTGGCTCTGATTTTTTCGCGGAAAAACAACGCACACAGCAGTAACGTAAAAAAGGCCTGAGCCTGAAGCACCAGAGAGGCTAAGCCAGCCGGCATTCCCAGTTTTATCGCGCTGAACAAAAAGGCAAACTGACCAAAGTTCATCGCCAGCCCGTACATGACCAGCAGTTTGAGCGGAGCTTTAGGGAATGGAACAAACAGTAGCGCCGGAAATAATACAAATAGAAAGCGAAGCCCGCCGAGTAAAAAAGGGGGAATCCCGTCCAAACCAAATCTGATAATGACAAAGTTCACACCCCAGACAATCACCACGCAGAGGGCTAATATCCTGTCTCTGGTACTCATACTACGCTGAACCTCATTTAAAATGACCAACATTAGTGACAGTGTCACCAAGGTAGCTATGGTTTAAACAAACGAATCAATACGCCAAAACTACCTGATTATTCAGCAGGTTCATAACGTTATTTTCACAGAGACCGGGGCCGCATTGTTACTTTTTAGCTAAGCGGAAATAAAATGGCGACTAAGCCAGCGCTAATATAGAGCCCGAAACCAAAAGCCGTGTGAGCAAGCAGGCTACGAAAACGGGCCACGTTGGGCTTAGGTGTTTTAGAGGCCGCTATTCCAGCCCCCATGCCGGGTTGAAGAATAAAAAAGGGAGCTAATACCGTTACAATTCCGATAATTAACGCCGGTAACAGCCTGGGGTGAGTTGCCCAGTTCAGGCCATATATCACCAATAGCAGAGCGGCAAAGGCGATGCCAATAAGGTAATGGGCCAGCCAGCCCAAGGCCTTCTCGTGCTTTATTGGTAATGATTGAGCAATATTTTGATGAACTAAATACCCTTTAGGCAGGTGGCCAATCCAGCGACCTACCATGGCATAATTGAGGGAAGATATGCCAAAAAAGCGCTTTAACATAATGGCCCACAAATCCATTATTATCGTTGCTCCACAGCCTATGACCACTGCGTATGTCATCAGGATTATATATTCATTCATTGGCTTATGTCCTTAAGGTAAAATGCAATTGATATGTTATATCATAACAATTAATGAAAGATTAGCAATAATGTCAGGCTGATAAAGCATGATGAATATTTAAGCTGAATGGCTAAAATAGCCAACAATCCGCAAGTATTTCTGCCTGTGAACGTTGGTGGGTTCAGAAATAAGGAAATAAACTCAAAATGATAAACCGGAGGGCAAAATGAATTGTCCTCCAACGCTTGTCTAGTGTTAGATTATCCCTTGTTTACCATCGGTTAACGCAGGGAGAGTAAATGAAAGTTTGGTCATTAGGTGATGCGGTGGTTGATCTGCTACCGCAGGGAAATATGCAGTATCAGGCCTGTGTCGGCGGAGCGCCGGTCAATGTCGCTGCCGGTGTGGTTCGCTTAGGGCAGCAGGCCGGATTTATCGGGCGGGTTGGTGACGAACCCTTTGGTCATTTTATACAAAAGACGTTATCAGATATCGGCGTTGATACCTCTGCCATGGAGTTTGATGCCCGGCATAAAACCAGTACCGTTGTGGTTGCTCTGCATGATAACGGTGAGCGCGAGTTTTCATTTTTAGTCAACCCGTCGGCCGACCAATTTCTGTCGCAGGAAAATCTGCCGAGTATGGCTACCGATATTCTGCACTTTTGCTCGCTGGCGTTGGTTGGTGAAACCTGCCGCCAAACATTAGATAAAGCAATACAGGATATTCATCGTGCAGGTGGGCTGTTGAGCTTTGACGTTAACCTGCGTGAACAGATGTGGCCTGACGCCGCACTAATGCGCAGGACGATTCAACGCTATGTTGAGCTGGCTGATATTCTGAAACTGTCAGATGAAGAGCTGCATTGGCTGACCGATACCGACAATCAACAGCGTGCTATTGAGTTTCTGCAACAATATCCGGCACGGCTTAAAGTGATTACTTATGGTGCTAAAGGCTGCCTGATTTTATGGCAGGATCGGCTATTCCATATTAAGGGATATCAGGTAGACAGTATTGATACCACCGGTGCCGGTGATGCCTTTATGGCCGGTCTGCTAGCGACTTTGGCTAAAGTCGGCCCCGAACTGAACGAGTTGAAGTTACAGACAATATTTAGCCGCGCCAGTGCATGCGGTGCGTTGGCAACAACGCAAAAGGGCGCGATTAATGCGGCCCCGACCGAGGAACTGCTGGAACAGTTTATTCAGCAACGGCCAGCCTTGGTTTTTCGTTCTGGCGTGTAGTTATAGCCGGTAGTTATAGTCGGGCAGTGATGATCGGAAAATGATGATCGGACAGCGGATTAAATAAATCCATTAGCACCGCTAATCGCCTCAATCAGCAACTGATTGAGGCGAATGTCATTACTTTATGATTCTCTGCCCGTTCGCATCAACTATCTGTTCACCATCTTCTTTAGTAAATGCCCCTTTTTGCGGGTCGGGTAAGATATCCAGCACGACTTCTGAAGGCCGACAAAGGCGAGTTCCCAGCTTGGTGATAACCACCGGGCGATTAATCAGGATAGGGTATTGAAGCATAAAATCGATAAGCCGATCGTTGGTCCATTTCGCGTCATCAAGCTTTAGTTCCACATATGGATCGGTATTCGGGCGTAATAATCCGCGAACGCCGGTGCCCATATCGTCAATAATCTTAACCAGCGTAGCCCGGTCCGGCGGAGTTTCTAAGTAGTGAATAATCGTCGGTTCAATGCCGCTGTTACGGATTAATTCCAGCGTATTACGGGATGTTCCACAGGCCGGATTGTGATAAATGGTGATGCTATTCATTTAAATCGCCTCTTTAATATTCTCTGCGTGGTGTGACGCTTATAGGGTAAAAGACAAACGGAAAGCCAGTGCGCTCAGGGTGACTAATAATACCGGCAGCGTCATGATAATGCCGACACGGAAGTAATATCCCCAGGTAATTGTCATATTTTTTTGGGCCAGAACGTGCAGCCAAAGTAAGGTTGCCAGACTGCCGATGGGAGTAATTTTAGGGCCTAAATCGCTGCCAATAACATTGGCATAAACCATCGCCTGTTTAATCAAACCGCTAGCATCGCTTCCTTCTATGGACAGGGCACCGATAAGTACCGTAGGCATATATGCGCAGGGTAGATATGATGTCAAATATAATGCATATGAAATTTAAAGTGTGTTTGAGCGCAATAACTGACATTTAATGAAATACATAACGGTAATAATATGGTGTTAACGTGAATCAAACGATAGAGTAACTAACCACAAGCCCGAATGGCTAATCATCTATAGCGCGACTATGCTTGCTGTTTACCATGATTAGGCTGCCTTTATCAGGCGTTTAATGGAGATATTATTTTGAATAAACAACAACTCACAACGGCTGAGGCACTGGATAAACTTGAAGCGCTTTATGATTGTGCACTGACAGCACTGCGCGGGGCCATTAGTGATTTTGTTAATCAGGGTACTTTGCCGGATGTTGCTGCTCGGGCTAATGGACTGTTTACTTATCCCCAAATCAGCGTCACTTGGGACGGGCAGTTCCAAGAGCGTTTACGCACCCGTGCCTTCGGGCGTTTTGTTCGTACCGGACACTACAGCACAACCGTTACCCGACCGGCACTGTTCAGAAGATACCTGACAGAACAGCTTACGCTGCTGGAAAATGAGTATGGTGCTAAATTTGAGGTGACACCGTCACAACAAGAGATGCCATATCCCTTTGTAATCGATGGCTCAGACCTGATTCTTAACCGTTCGATGACCGCCGGTCTGGCCCAGCACTTTCCGACCACCGACTTAGCTAAAATTGGTGATGGCATAACTGACGGAATAGACCCTGATACCGAAAGCTTCCCGCTATCCCATTTTGATGCCCTGCGTACCGACTTTTCCCTTGCCCGGCTTAAACACTATACCGGTACGCCGGTTGAACACGTTCAACCCTATATTCTTTTCACTAACTACAGTCGTTACGTTGACGAGTTTGTTAGCTGGGCCTGCGAGCAAATTCTCGACCCAAATAGCCCTTATCAAGCGTTATCTTGTGCCGGTGGCACCTATATCACGGCAGAGAATGCCGATCCGGAAAGAACAACGTCAGACCTGGCGTGGAAAAAGCACCAAATGCCGGCCTATCATCTGATCAAAAAGGACGGTCCAGGAATTACGCTGGTTAATATTGGCGTTGGCCCGTCTAATGCCAAAACTATTTGCGATCACTTAGCGGTACTGCGGCCACACGTATGGTTGATGATTGGCCACTGTGGCGGCCTGCGTGAAAGTCAGTCAATTGGCGACTATGTTTTGGCTCATGCTTATTTACGAGACGATCACGTTCTGGATGCCGTGTTACCGCCGGATATTCCGATTCCTAGCATTGCTGAAGTTCAGCGCGCACTGTATGACGCCACTAAGGCCGTCAGTGGCATACCCGGTGAAGAAGTTAAGCAGCGGCTGCGTACCGGTACGGTAGTTACATCTGACGATCGTAACTGGGAATTGCGGTTTTCTGCTTCGGCACTGCGTTTTAGCCTTAGCCGCGCGGTGGCTGTTGATATGGAAAGTGCAACGATTGCCGCTCAGGGATATCGTTTCCGGGTACCTTACGGCACATTGCTCTGCGTTTCCGACAAGCCGCTGCATGGTGAAATTAAGCTACCGGGGCAGGCCAACCATTTTTATGAAGGAGCGATCTCCGAGCATCTTCAAATTGGTATTCGGGCGATTGATTTACTTATCGCTGAAGGCGACCGGTTGCACTCACGTAAGTTACGGACCTTTAACGAACCGCCGCTTCGTTAATACACAATAATATTGATCATAAGGTAGGCGATATTTTCCTGCTTTATGATTACTGATGATTTAACGTTGTTGATTTAAAAAGATTATTATGAAAATTAGATTGGCTAACCCGGCAGACGTACCGGCAATGTTTCGGGTTCGAATGAGCGTCAATGAAAACAAAATGACCCTCGATGAGCTTAAAGCCATCGGGGTTACCCCTGAATCATTACCTGAAATGCTGATCGGCCAAGGACGGGGCTGGGTTGCCGAGCTGGACGGTGAAGTAACAGCATTTGCCATGGCGGATGCTGAACAGGCCACTATTTTTGCACTGTTTGTTGAACCTGAGGTTGAAGGCAGGGGAATTGGTCGGCGTTTGATGAACGCCGCTGAAAAATGGTTAGCTGAAATGGGGTGCCGGGAAGTTTGGCTAGAAACGGACAGTAATACGGCGGTTCGGGCTAACGGCTTTTACCGTTACACCGGATGGACCGAGAGCCAACTTCAGCCAGACGGACAGGTTAAATTTATTAAACGCTTATAGTTTTGTGGAAACTCGAAGATGGGTATTGTTGCAGTTAACTCAATTATCTTTCGCAGATTCCCTCCTTTTTCTGAAAATATCCGAATGGCAATATAGCGCCAATCGGGTCTCTATTAACGTTGTTTTCTAGCAAGTTACCAGATTCCATCGACCATTGTGTATAAGCACAGTGCCATTCAGGTTTAGCAGGAGAAGCAAATGAGTATTCCATCTTTTGGCGTTGGTACCTTCCGTTTGGACGGACAGGTTGCTATTGATTCAGTGCGTAATGCCCTTGATGTCGGCTACCGCGCTATTGATACCGCCCAGATCTATAACAATGAAGCTGAAGTCGGTCAGGCCATTGCCGAGTCAGGGGTTAAGCGTGATGAACTGTTTATCACTACAAAAATTTGGCTAGATAATTACGCTCACGATAAATTAATTCCCAGCCTTAAAGAGAGTTTGGCAAAACTACGCACTGACTATGTTGATCTCACTCTGATTCACTGGCCTGCGCCGGGTAACGGTATTTCGGTTACAGAATTTATGACGGCGTTAGCCGAAGCTAAGGCCCAAGGGCTGACCCGACAAATTGGTATTTCAAACTTTAATATTGAGCTGACTCAGCAGGCGATTGACGTGGTTGGTAAACAGGCGATTGCCACCAATCAGATCGAACTAAGCCCGTATTTACAAAATCCTAAGCTTGTCGCGTTCCTCAAGCAACAGGGGATCCATATCACCTCTTATATGACGCTGGCGTATGGTAATGTGCTAAAAGATGAAGTGATTAATGCCATTGCAAAACGCCATCAGGCAACGCCGGCGCAGGTTACTTTAGCTTGGGCGTTGCGCTTAGGTTATTCAGTGATTCCTTCGTCAACAAAGCGTGAAAATTTAGCCAGTAACTTACAGGCATCACAGTTACAGCTGACAGATGAAGATATGGCACAAATAGCGGCGCTGGAACGTAACGGACGTTTAGTCAGCCCGGACGGGTTAGCCCCGAAATGGGATGATTAATTAAACGTAATGATTCTAAAAACATCTTTCTTTGTTATCCCGTTTCTCAACGGAATGACGAAAAATCTTCACCTTCGTCATTCTTACGAAAGCGAGAGCGCGAGCCATAGGCGAAGTAAACATATGGTCCGCAGGATGAGCACAGCGAATCATCATGTAATCTAACGATGTCGTTATCCCCGTGAAAGCGGGGATCCAGGTTTTAACTCACCAACGAATACTTGGCTTAAGGGCTGGATGATTCGCTTCATTCCCCCTTCGGGCCATTCGCCAGCGAATGATAAGGGAAGTAATTAGGCTGATTATTATATTAATGGGATTTATTTTACTTAACCAGCATTGCCAAAAACAATCCAGCACACCTTGCTCCCAAAATCACGTAATGGTAAAAAATAAAAAATTATATTAATGCTGCAAAATAAACACGTTTATCAATATTTAAACTAGACCAAAAAGTTAAAGGTAAAATAAAATATGGGTAACGTGTGCAACACTATTGAACGGAGCGTTATCAACATACTCCGAATTATTTTAAAAGGTGATTATTTTAATGAGAAATGGGAGGGTATAAGAACACGCTAAATATAATTATTTAAATAAAATCAATCAATTAAAATTTTATCGGTGTTGTGGTTTCGTTTAAAATCACCGGTAAAATTTCCCTTAGATTATTTTGTGATATCAATGTAATAAAAAATTAATAGTTTTATTAACACCTTGCTTTTATTGATTTTTGTTTCCATACCCCCTTATTAAACCTCTATTTCATCGCTTTTTTTATTCAACTTAACTGGCTTTTTTTTAATTGTAACTATACTTCTAACTATAACTACACGTGCAATTAATGTTGTTGGTTTTGATACCTTTTTCATCATAACGTCTATCCATAGGGTGATAACAATTATGAGTGATTCAACTTCGAGTAAACTCTCTTTATATGCGCTAACAGCACTGGTTGTTGGTTCAATGATAGGTGCCGGTATATTTTCTTTACCCGCGACCTTTGGTCGTGCAACGGGAGGTGGTGGAGCGCTTATCGCCTGGCTGATAGCCGGTAGTGGTATGTTAATGTTGGCGTTTGTTTTCCAGACATTGGCTCAGCGCAAGCCTGAACTGGATTCCGGCGTTTTTATCTATGCCAAGGCCGGATTTGGTGACTATTTTGGTTTTATCGCTGCACTAGGGTTCTGGGCCGGTACCTGTATCGGTAACGTCTCTTATTTCATACTGATAAAATCAACGCTGGGGGCATTCTTCCCGGTATTTGGTGATGGAAATACCTTTTTGGCTATCGCCGTGTCATCGGTCATTTTGTGGTTTTTCCATATTCTTTTGTTGCGCGGAGTTAAAAGCGCGGCGGCGATAAATACCATCGCGACCTTTGCCAAAATCATTCCTATCTTTTGTTTCGTTATCATACTGGCGTTTGCCTTTAAAGCTGACATCTTCGCGCTGAACTTCTGGGGAACACCGCCAAGTGCTCCGGCCGATTTGTCACACCTGAATGATTACGGTTATGTCGGTCATGCGGCACTGGCCATTGAGCCAAGCGTTGAGCCTGAATCCTTATGGTCACAGGTTCGCAGTACCATGCTGGTCACTGTGTTTGTGTTCCTAGGTATTGAAGGTGCGAGCGTCTATTCTCGCTATGCCAAAGAGCGGAAACATGTTGGTATCGCAACGGTACTCGGGTTCTTAGGCGTACTGTGTTTGCTGGTTCTGGTGACTATGCTGTCGTACGGCGTAATGTTGCGTCCTGATATTGCGGCACTGCGCCAACCATCGATGGCCGGTATTCTGGAAGCCATTGTCGGTCGTTGGGGGGCAATATTTATCAGCGTTGGTTTGATTATTTCGGTATTAGGCGCGTATTTATCGTGGTCACTGCTGGCGGCTGAAGTTCTGTTCTCCGCGGCAAAAAGTAAGAGCATGCCCAATGTCTTTACTAAAGAAAATGATAAAGACGTACCACACGTTGCGGTTTGGTTAACCAACATTACCATTCAGGTCTTCTTGATCCTGACCTTCTTTAGTGACTATGCATTCCAATTAGCGCTTGAGTTAACCAGCTCATTAACGCTGATTCCTTACCTATTAGTCGCCGCTTATGGTGTTAAGTTGGCCTACACCAAGGAAACTTATGAAACAGACAGCCGAGATTATAAGAAAGACCTGACGATTGCCGTTTTGGCAACGTTCTATGCCTTACTGATGCTATATGCCGGTGGTCTTAAATACATCTTATTGTCAGCGATTATTTACGGCCCGGGCACTGTTTTCTATTTAATCGCCAAACGTGAGCAACATCAAAAACCGTTTAACGTTGTAGAAGGAACCATTTTTGCAATCATCATTGTCGCAGCGATTGTTGCAATTTACAGCATTGCTACAGGTGCAATAACTATCTAAATCCAGAGGTTAAATTTATGAACAAAAATAATACTCGCCCTTATGGTGTACATTCTGAAGTAGGGAAGCTTCATAAAGTTATGGTTTGTGCTCCAGGCCGGGCTCATAACCGACTAACACCATCTAACTGTGATGATTTACTGTTTGATGATGTACTTTGGGTTGAACGCGCTAAGCGAGATCACTTTGATTTCATGACTAAAATGCGTGAAAGAGGGGTTGATGTTGTTGAGATGCACAACCTGCTGGCGGAAACTTTAGAGAATCCGGTCGCGCGCAAATGGATCTTAGATCAGCAAATTGTTCCCGATGAAGTTTCGCTGGGTATCCTTAGTGAAACCCGCAGCTTTTTAGACGGTCTTGCTCCGCGCATTCTGGCGGAAGTATTGATCGGCGGATTGTCGACTTCCGAACTGGCGAAAGAAGGGCATTGCGATAACGAAGAGTTAAGATTGATCCGTCAGGCAGTAGGTATTACCGAGTACTTATTACCACCACTACCAAATACGCTGTATACCCGTGATACAACCTGTTGGATCTATGGCGGCGTGACGTTGAATCCGCTTTACTGGCCGGCCCGTCATGAAGAGACTATTTTGACCACGGCAATTTATAAATTCCACCCAGACTTCGCGAACAGCGATATTAATGTCTGGTGGGGAGATCCGACTAAACATCACGGTACCGCAACCTTAGAAGGCGGTGATGTGATGCCAATCGGTAATAAAACGGTGCTGATCGGTATGAGTGAACGAACCTCTCATCAGGCGATTACTCAGTTAGCCGCGGCGCTTTTTGCCAATAAAAAATCAGACGTTGAGCGGGTGATGATTGCTGCAATGCCTCGTTTAAGAGCCGCAATGCATCTGGATACCGTGTTCACTTTCTGCGATCGCGATGTGGTCACTCTGTATCCGACCATTGTTAATCAGATTAAGACGTTCTCACTGCGTCCAGACGATGGCCCTACCGGAATGAAACTCAGTGAAGACAAAGGAACCTTTGTTGAAGCCGTTGCAGGCGCACTTAACTTGAAGAAATTACGTGTGGTTGAAACAGAGGGTAATGATTATGACGTTGAGCGTCAGCAGTGGGATAGCGGCAACAATATGGTTGCGTTATCTCCGGGCGTGGTAATGGCTTACGATCGTAATACCAAAACCTATACTCAATTACGTAAAGAGGGGGTCGAAGTTATTGAAATTGTCGGCAGTGAATTGGGTCGCGGTCGTGGCGGTGGTCACTGTATGACCTGTCCATTGATTCGTGATGGCATTGACTACTAATTA
>POVV01000509.1_pt1 | contig 23909 bp, 8 predicted proteins | sample 1560271 | NCBI WGS metagenome assembly POVV01 (sample SAMN08337232, study PRJNA429181) | Bioreactor metagenome, whole genome shotgun sequencing project. | biome: cows' rumen and soil; feature: anaerobic; isolation source: anaerobic chemostat enrichment culture, galacturonate as sole carbon source...... | reverse complement strand
AGCTATCGCATTAAAGAAAAGAAAAAAGCCGGCTATTTCCGGCCAGAGTCGACTCAAGAGACTAACTAGTGTACTATTGGGGAATTTTCGATTGATGACTTTGGGGAAATTGAAATTGATGTTGACAGATGTGGTAGTTTCTGCACAAAGCGCTGCATCTCGAAAGGTTGCTGTTCTACGGTGTTGAACATCATTAGCTAAATCCACTGCTGCTTTAACTAGTTTGCGTGCGGCGGCATTACTTGAATTTGAAAGCTCTTTACAAATATAAGCCTCCAACATTCTTTTCGCATCCGTTTTACTTGCTTCCACGCCATCAATCGTAGGATGGCATGCTGCATCAAATACAGTTTGCGCCACCGAAATTAGGCACTCACGGCACAGTAACCCAATAGTCTGAAATTGCTCTTCAACCGCAGCCCCTCTTAATCTTATTTTTATTTCTTCTAAAGCCCGATCAACCTTTGTCCATCCGGTAAGTTCATCAAACACTTCCCCAACCCGAAACGGAACTTCCTCTTGTTGAATTTTCTCAATAAGCGGGGTATATAAGGTTGTCACGTATTCTCTTCGCATCTGGTATTTGGGAAGGTCTCTGCTCCACTTACCATACCAGACCCATAGATCATCATGAGGATTTGGATCTCGCAGGCCTTTCTTTTGCAATATTCCCCAAATCTTTTTTCGTCTTTCAATATATTCTTGATTAACCATTTTTATCTTGGGACCATCAGTTGCTACCGCAATCATTAAATCCATTTGCTTTTTTACTTCATCCAAAAGCATATCATCTTCACTTGGTTCATCTAATGCATCTGTATCAACCAAAAATCTGACCCTGGTAATTTCATCACCATGATCCATCGGTGGGTATACCTCAAGAAAGGCATCCACTATTAACTTATGATCATCACCAGATAGAGAACGTAGTTTCTCACATTCATAAATTGGCGTATATATTAAGACGGTTGTTTTTTTTGAGAATAGATAGCTCCCATATTGATCACTAACTTCTAAGTCGATTCGCCCTCGCTTTAAAAGATTGACAAGATCCTTTCTTTTCTGGTGTTGTAGTATCTTTATTACTGTGTCCAGCAAGTCCATTTCCTCCTATATGACCCGCACACGTCTGGTCAACTCAATCACCATTTCCAACACCGCGACCTGCTATCCGGCAACGGATACTTGTATAATGCATTATGATAGTATTTCTCCGTTTTCCTAATAGATCATAATAAATTTGTTTTTGGACATCTTTGCCAGCTCACGGGCATAATTTTCTTCAAACACATCATCCATGAGGCGAACACTATGCAATTTTGTACATTACCAGCTTATTTTTCGGCTTATTACCAGCTTATTTTCCGGCTTATTCTGACTCATTATTTTCTTCACGTACAAGAAACCATTTTGCACCGCGTCCATAACCTTCTAACACGACCATTCCCAATTTTTTCAGATGATATAAATCATCGCGCACCGTCGTCTCGGCAGGCGGCTTTGTCATTCTAGCCATAATTTTCCGTAATGGCAATGACTCTTCCGCCAATATCTGCAAAATTTCTCGCTGCCGTGTCGTTAAATCATGACCGATACGGTGCGGTGCAACATAAGCCCGAGGAAGAAACCTCACTCCTACCGATCCGGCTTGCTCGATAAACTCAGGTTCCGGATGGCCTGCCTTCACACAAAGCTCAACAATTGTCTGCGTGCCTCTACCCCATCGTTCCACCAATCCGCGACGGAAAAATACATCCGCAATGAGCGGATTTCGTGGACGCGAAGGATGATCACGCTTCAAATCTTCAACCTTTAGCCCAAAAGGCAATATCCCTTCGCTCCAGATTTCCAGCCGATCGTCGAATATGGCTACACTGACCGCCCCACCAGGATTAGCATAATCACGATGACAAAAAGCATTCACCAACGCCTCGCGTAACGCAAGTGGAGGGAAGATCGGTTCATCAATTCGCTCAATCACGCCAGGTGTAATCTTACCGGCAACAGGTAAATGTCGTTGAATAAAAAACATTGCTTCATCCAAAAGACTAAAGGCATGCCCATAAAGCTGCTTGTTATCCAAAAATTCGGTTTTATTCGTCCCTTTAAACCGCGCCAGTCGAATTTGGCATTGTGTATAATTAGGCAGAAAAACTTTGCCAAACAGTACAACTGCAGCATTGATAATCGTACCATTTGAACGCAGACCTAGCCGATCCAAAATATCGGCAGGATCAATGCCCGTACTTTCCGGAAGTCGGCCAGCAGCAATTCCCGTCCGAACAGTTTTAAGAATTTCTTCCCGGTCTAGTTCAGTTAAATCAACTCCGGCACTCGCTGTATTCTCCCAGCGATTTTGGCTATGGGCCCGGTTCAATAATAGCTGCTGATACATATCTTGCGGCATAACAGCAGTAGTGGTTCCTGTACGGCAATAAGGCCGACCGTCAAAAATGTAGGGACGTGCTTCCGGCACTGGTATGGCTTCTAAAACTAATAATTCCAGAGCAGAATTTTCTAGTGTCACCTGAGTCATTACAATATGAGTTGTTGGCTCTATACTACGGATGGTATTAGCAATATCCTGAAGAGTTTTGTCCGTTATATTCTGTCCAACCATTTTTCCTTCAGGCGTCACACCGATAATGACCTTGCCTCCATGACCGTTCAAAAATGCACATAACGATTCAGCAGCCCTTGTGAGCTGGCCGGTAGATTTTTTTAACTCTAGAACTTCAGACTCGCCATTTTTAATAAGGTTACGTATCTCATCAATCGTCATTAAGCCTCACCCCCAAATCCAATAAATGAATTATGCATTTAGATAGCAAAGTTATCCACTCGCTCTATTATCAAATTCGTTACACCATACTTTCAGTTTAATTAAATCTGCTGCCAGCTCGTCAGGCTCCGGCAAATAGACTGGTGTTTCCCGTGCCTGTGAATGTTCATAGCATGAGTATTTCGTCATCATTTCATCAAAAAAATCACAATCGCCCTTCGTAATCTTTGAAAGCGCCGGAATCTTTTTTGTATGAACTTCCCGCCTAAACCGCTCTACTACACCGCAAAGTAATTTAATCTCAATTGTACGTTCAAGAAGAACCCGGAAATCACTACAAATCGCCTGCACTTGTGGAGTATATTCCTGACGCCCTTGCTCTCGCAGTGCTTTTCTTGCTTTTGCTAATCTTTCATCATGAAGCTGGTTAACAGCTGAAGCTGGATTTCTGGCAGATAACGGTGTATCTCCGGGTTCCCCTGTCCCCCAAACTTCTCGCCGCATACATATGATCCTAGGTTTAGAGATGCTCTCCCCATACGCTTCAAGTAAGCTCACCATCGATAGCCTGTGGGTAAGCACTATCACCTGCCGATCTGTTGCAAGCTCAAGCAGCCGTCGCGCCACTTTTTCTTCATAAATTAAATCAAGCGAAGAAATCGGATCATCAAAAATAAATGGCGTTTTTTGCTCCTTCCCCAGCATATCTGCCAAAAACGCCGCAAGTGACACAATCCGGAATTCTCCTTCACTGAGCACGTCTTTAGGACTAACAAGACTGGGACTCTTCAACCGAACACAATGTAACACTTTGCCTCTGTTAACCTTGCTCTTTACAAGTTCAATGCTAATCCTTTTCGCCCCAAGCTTTTCCAGTTCCGCATTAAAGCGGGCAATATATGCTTCTGTAATACACTTTTCGGCAACTTCACCTTTTTTCTTTGAGATAATCGCCGTATTTGTTGTGTCTTTTGCAACACGATATTTTTCCAATAGAATGAGACGCTCAACCTCTACCAGGACCTTAGCACGTTGTTGCGTAAGCCATTTATGCGCTTCCAGTTCTTTTTTTCTCGCCTCTATATCTGATTTTCCATCTTTCACCGCATCATTTTGATATTGCTTGGCTATTCCGTCATATTCAGTGGCAAGCTGCCTCAATTGGCAAAGTAATGCATCTACTGGCAATATATCAACGATTTTCTCTATATATAACTGCTGTAATAACTGTTCACGACGCGCAGAAAGCACCTGGAAAAGCCGAGTAATGCTTTCTTCTACCGGCTGCGAAAGTTCAGCCGCATTTATCCAAGCATGTATTATTTCATCAGAAGGAATTATACTAAGGCTGCTGATTTCTGTCTCATATAATTGATGTGCTTCATCTGCTGTATTTTGTAGATGACCTTTCACAAATTCTTCAAAAGTTGTAAAACGTACTCGAGCTTCTTCAGAAAGTCGTTGCTGACATAAGACACAATGCGCCCCTTCTATGACTTGAGGAAAGGGCAGACCCGGATATGCCACCTCTTGCGAATATTTTCGCGCAGCATCCCAGAGCTGCTTCCATACTTCTTCACCAACTCCTGGCAATGGGGCCGCGGCAAATATGCTTTCCGCAGCAAATTTAGCAGCAGTTTCCTTCCTCTTCCAGTCTTCTCGCAATACCCCAATACGTTTAATATTGTGATCATTATAATTCAATAACGCTTTCTCAATCTCTGCAATCATTCTGTCAACATGCTGCTTTTTTCCAAAATATTGTTTTGCTTTCTCGCTAGGTGCTTGCTCCAAGATTCGCTGCTGCAAGAGCACCAGTTCGTTTTCGTTTGCTTCACTCCAATTACAATGCTTATCAATATCTTCTGGGGAAGTCATATACGATAAAGTCTTATACCATTTCGCAGTCGATGTTACTGCGTATTCTAGAGGCATAGCTGGCAGAGTTGAAGGTTTTTTGGCTATTTGATCATCCAAATGCTTGGCCACTTTTTGACAAATCGAAATTAGTTCAGAAAAAAACTGTAGTACTGGCGGCTCAAAACTCGTCTCATTTTCATCTGTCACATAAATTCTCCCACAGATGGTATCAAAAATATTAAGTCCAGCAAGCTCAGGTAACGCACCGTCGGAAGCTTTCCATTGACAATGCAGTTGAACTCCATCGCATAGCAGCTTGATTTCACATTGTTGCTCTTGTTCTTCTTCTGTATAAACATCGGCCAAAATAGGTTCCTCGCTTTTCCCTGATCCGGATGCGCTTTTCAATATCCTAACATATCCAGATTTCCCGGAACCATTTTGCCCATAAATTACGACCAGGTTATTTTCAGAAAAGGCAAGCGGATTTCGAGGATTAAGAGCATTTATACCTTGTACATTGCCAATTTCTAAAAGTCGTAATGCAGTTGTTCTAGCCGCTATATTCCCATCTATTCTGTCCAAAGAAATGTTGGTGCTGTCTTTCACTTCATCTGGATCAACGCCTGTTAGGCATAACGATGCAAGCTCTTCAACATCCTGATCAGTCATTTTGCGCTTGCACAATCGGCTGGCAGCTTCTTGCAACCATCTGGGCCGCTCCCTAAGCCATTCAGGAATTCCGTGTTCCATTTCCGCTCCTCCCTAATCCCAGCAGTTCCTTATACTCACGATGAAACCCAAAATCATTTCAGGGTGGACACTAACCACGCTTAGCAAATCTAAAAGCGGCTTAAACGCTCATCCTCTCCACAATCATCTTTTTAAGTTCGTTTATTTCCTCCTTTGTTTCAATTTTAACACTTAGCTCATGTCTTACGATTATCTTTTCATTCAATTCTCGCATCTTACAAATTGAAGAATATTTATGGGAAAGCCAATTCCAACTGCCAATTAATGCATACTTTTCATCGCAAATTAGTATTTTCTCATGTGTTCCCCGTTCTTTGTGATTCATATTTACCATCTGGACATGGGGCAAGAGTTTTAATTGTTCAATCGTTTTTTCATCATTTTCATCATTCGGGCCCCAACCATAAAGTATTTTCACAGTGTAACGAACATTTTTCACCTCTCTAAGAAAATGCCAGGCTGCTTCCTCCCGTATCCAAGGCGTTACAATGCATAATTCATGCTTACATTGACGCAGTGCGTCTTGTAAAAAAGTCAAGTGTTCACAATTACGGATAAGATTTGCCGTCTTATTTTGAACTATTTCCGGTAGAGGGTTAATTTCAAGAATCTGACCGAATTTTTCTATATGCTCAACCAAGCTTTCTAAGTAACTGCCTGATTTACGCAACACATAGAGATCTCCAACTAAAATAAAAAGCTCTTCAGCTCTTGATACAGCTACATTTAACAAGTTTGGTTTCCTGTTTATGAAATTGGAATAACGGGAATTCGTAATTTTAGTCGAGCAAATAATAACTTTCTTTTGTCCGCCTTGGAACGTATGCACAGTTCCTACATCATCTTCTTTTAGTTCGGCATATAAGTTCTTCAATCTTTTCTTAATCGCTGCAGAATGCACTTTGTATGGCGATATGACACCAATGTCTTGTATTGCATAGCCGTTCTGGATCAAATTCCGGATAACTTGCTCCACTGCTTCACACTCGTCCTCATTAACCTTATTTTTTTCGAAGCCATTGACATTATAAGCCAAAAGGCTGGTTCCTAACTTCGATTGCTTAGGTGGAGTGAGAACTTCTAAATTATATTTACATATCTCGTTAAAATACTGCGCTATATCTGTCTGGCACCTAAAATGCTCTTTTAATTGGATTTGCTCGTATCTTGCTAAATCAGATTTTGCTTTAAAATCCTGCGTAGCGGATAAGTGAAAAGCAGTTGCCATATCGGAAGATGGCGAGTAGTAATAATAATATTGTTCCAGTATAGCCTCATCCAGATTAAGATCTGACAGAAATTCATTATGTTTATAAGCTTCCAGCACCTCTGTACTATGCCCAATAACAGGTTCAATCTGGTATGGATCACCTACCACAATTGCACTATTCGCCCGGAAGAAAATCGGGAAAACCTGGTGGCATGGAATCATTCCGGCCTCATCCACAATGACCTTATCAACAAGTCCGGCCACATAAAACGGAAATAACCGCGAAACCGATTGCAGTGTTGAGCTGAATACGGGAAATATGAGGCTTATCTGCGTAAAAAACTTCTTACACTCCGATTTGATTAATCCATATTCATTGTAGTCACCGCTTAAAAGTTTTAAGTATCGTTCTAGATACTTAATATTCTCATTTTTATTTTTCAAACAATGCTGTACAAGCAGTTCCTTGGCGCAAAAAAACAACTGTCTGTTGTTTTCAAAAAACAACTCATGATAAATGTCCGGAAGATTGTCCAATTGGTAGTCAAGCTGTTTTAAGTAAGTTTCGCTTTTCTCCCCAACATTATTGTCAATAGCTGTTTGGTTGAGTAAATCAGCAAATTTGTCTTTATAAGCATTTATCGCTTTACGCCCAGTACCAATGGTTTCATTCAGATCATCAATTTTTTTTACGTTAACCTGACACATCTCTATATCATCTAGAATTTCTATAATCCATTCAACTTTTTTCTGCTCTTCTTGCAAACTAATCTCATCAATGGGGATGGAAATCCTCGGGAATCGATGAGCATATGTTTTCTCAATATCGTCTCGATTACTGCTGCCGAACTCTCTAAACAGACTTGTTTTGCGGTCCAATAAAACATTCTTGATATAGTTAATCAGTCCGCCTTCTCTCAGTGACAATGATAATTGTTTCATTGATTCCAGCATTCGAAAATATGGTCTTTTGTCTATTGTCACACATTCATTTATGTCAATTTCTAAGTTTCGGTCTTCTAAACGCCGACTAATGGATTCACGCAAATTCAGAATATGTTTTTGCGTCTTTTCGCATTGTTGCTCTGCATTGACAATCTGTTTCTCTGTTTCGGCAATTTCTTTTACTACTAAGTTCGACTCGCTCTGAAAGGCTTCTATCTTCCCGGTAAGCATTATTATTTTACTTTTCAATTCCTCGTATCTTTGCTCGTTATACTCAAGTTGCTCCATTTCTTCAATTTTTTTCTTAATTTGCTTGACCGTTTCAGATTGAATAGTTTGTTGGGAACCGCCCACAAGACAAATATCGCTGTTATCTTTTGCATTTAGTTCAAGCAATTTTTCTACAGCATTATTGACTGCACGCTTATTGGTACTGGTTATTACGGTAATGTTATTCATCTCGTTCTTATTGTGTATTATTCCCAGCGCCCGCTTGGTAATTTGACTGGCGACAATATTCATAATCAAGCTGGTTTTTCCTGAACCTGGCGGCCCTTGAACGGCAGTAATCGAATTGGATATATTATGATATAGAGCCTGTGCTTGTGTTGACGTTGGTGGAAAACTTCCTAATGCCCCCAAAAACAGACGTGGGTTTTCATAGGTTTTATTGCTGATGTATTTAATAGCAAGATTGGTTGGAGTAAGTTGGTCCTTCAATTGAAGGATCTCTCGAAAATCTTTTTTTAGATTACGATTGAATCCTTCACCTTGATAAATAAACAAATAAGGGCGATTCTCTATTTTGCTATTTGGATATGTTTCCTGAATTTTATTCTTTATTTCTAGCATAGCTGCTTCTAAGTTTTCTGCCGATATATCAAGTGTCTTGCAGAGAATATCCAGCAGATCACCACTATTCGGAATAGCCGACACCTCTTCGTCGTCTAATGGTAGCATGGCCTGGAGATTGATAGTAGATGGAATGAACTCAAACTCAGATAAATCCCAACCTTGCTCTTTATATTCACCCTTAAATAGCTCCTGCATATCTAAGATGAATAATGGCCGACACTTAAATTTATTGTTACCTCTGACAAAAATCCTGGGAAATGACAATGCCCACATATCTTGTTGGGATTTTTTAAGGAATGCCGTCTTTATTTTCTCAAAGATTTCCTTATCCAAAAGCAAAGTATTTTTAGAGATTTTCACTTGCTTATTCGCTATTTGAAATATACCTGTTGTAATTTTATCTTCCTGAACAGAAGCTGCCGCCCTGTCTTCGATGTCAATATATTTAAGCCATGAATTTATTAAGCTTTCGACAAACCGAGAATTCTCCAATATTGAGGCCCCCTTGTAATTGACACTATTCCAGTTTTCTTCTTTCAAATCTTAGCTAGACAGGCCTCCTGCTTCATTGCTCAATCCTGCTAGTCAGGTCTCTAACATCACCTATACGATGCTCGAAAAGCACATCCCAAGCATTTAGACAAAGATTGGCAATCCTAGGGTCGCGCTCTTGTGCTTGTTCATATAATCGTAGAAGTAACGGAGATAATCCATATACCATTTGACCACTATTGGCGATGCCTTCCCTTCTACAATTATTTACTATTGCAATACACGCACTCAGAATAACGTTAGCAAATGGCAGGAGGGATTCTTTATAACTTTCTAAGCTATGGAATAAGCCATATGATTCATCTGCAAAGGCTTTAGATTCCACATACTTATCCATAAACGTAATATTTTCTGGAAGACAAAATATTTCTTCACGAAACATACCATGTAAAGCTGATCGTACCTCTTTGTCGGAATCGTCCATTAACACAGTAATGTATTCGCGACATTTTTCTGCATACTTCTTATTATCTATATTAAAAGCGGCCGTCTTTGCAATCCCAATTCTATGGCTGGCTGGTCCTTCAAAACAAGGCTTTACTTCTTCTACATAAATACCATAAAACAAGTTGAAAGCGCTCACCATATGTGACCCCAGGGTTGCTATCTTCTGATTCTGATCATATAGCATTCTTTTAATTGTAGATAATAATTCATCCGCAAATTCTCGCACCGTATATCCAATAAATCTACTACCATAGTGTGACGCAGGTCCACGTATATCTTTTGATGCAGCGTTTATGAACCATGTTACCGCCTGTTTTTTGTCAATATTTAATATAGGCACTAGAATTCTCATGGTTGCAACAAGAACAACAGGATCATCAGCTTTTGTAAGCTGGTCAATTATTGGCTTAAAACGTGAAAATAGGTTGGGTTGTTTCCACAGCAAGCTCGCAATAGCATTACAGGCAACACCACGAACGCAGTTTAAGGAACTATTTAACAAGTCGTGGGGAGTATCTTTTTGACTATTATTTTGCCGAGATAACTTAGTCTCTTGTTTAGCCAAATAAGCTACTTCATCTAAAACGAAATCCGGCCATAATTCTGCAGAACGACCTTCAATTAATCTACAAAATTCTATAGCAACCTCATTCCGAAGATAGTGCCTATATCGGCTAACAACATCAATGACAGTATTAATCGTAGCAGGTTCCCAATTATTCCTTACGTCTGGCAATACTTGATCATTTGCTTTTGTCGCTGCTAATGAGGAAAAAATTGCTGCAATATAGCGGTAGTTGGTATCTAAAGGAAGCTGAAGAGCGAGTTGAGCAAATCTTTCAGGAAAAGAAGCTGCAATGTGGCGCAGGCTACAAGAGAATTGTGTGATAGAATTTTCGATTACGTGATCATCGAAGTATTGCTTCCAATTTCCTCTGTCTTCTATCGGTACTGTTTTATCCGTAATGATATTAATCCAGGTACGGTTACTAATACGGGCCAAGTTTTCATTAAGTGCAGAACCTACCAAGCCGCCCTTGACCCTACCCGACCGCAAAAAACTTTCTTCATCATAACCTTTGAATTTTCGCTTCAATACTTCAATGAGCTCAGATGAAGATTTGAGCCGGCGGGCTTCACATAAAGCCGGCAGAAGGAAATACTGAGTACGTCCCCAATAATCACCCCAAACCCCATATCGGCGCCAGTTTTCAAGGTGATATTGAGCTAAATGCAATTCGTTTGGATCATGATAATGGACTAACTCATTTTCCAATTGGGCAAACAGCTCCTGAGAACAATAGGGCGATAAAGCTTCAATTAATCGAAAAGCTGGTAACCATTCAGGCTCTGTATACCCGGGCCCTAACCTCAATCTTGTTTTGTCATTTATTAACCACTGAATGCCATGCTCCGCATATTGCGGTGGGAGACGAGAGTATGTTTCTATCAATATTTCTTGTAAAACTGGAGAAGAACTACTATCTATCTGTTGTGTCCGCCTGAGAAGTAGCTTGGGAGTGTCTTGCGCGAGTACTTGTCCAGCTTTTATGAGCGAATCAACACTAACTCGTTCTATATTTGTGTAATGATAATCTAAATCATCTTTTTGCCATCGTGTAGCTTCCGGATCATATTCTGATTCTGGCCATGAAATTGTCATCTGTTCTACTATAGGGATGAGTAAATCCCATACTTCCATTGGACATAATGCCGCTGCTGCAAGTAAAGCATCAAAATCGTGATCGTAGAATTTTTCAACCCGCTTGCTGCGCTGATTATTAGGCTGCTTACCCCGATTGGACAACCATAGCAAGATAACGGCAAAGAGTTGAAATCCTCTAACCGGATACTTCTCACTTAACTTTTTCCAATCAATAAGGTCAGAAAAGATTCCCTTTTGCGCTAAACGGAGTCGCAACTCAAAAATTGCATCCGACTCTTTAGCTACATCCCAACCAATAGTGTTTAAAACTAGGTTTGGCCAATTCCCGTTTTTCTCAACCAAAGGAGCAAGAATCAATGACACTTTGTCCGGTATTTTATGTATAACAGAACTTAGTAGATTCAATGCATCTTGATATCGAACCATTTCTCCAGAGCCTAACGCAGAGGATATCTCGTCTTTATCAATTAATAGTGAAATCCAAGTTTTACTGCCGCTAAAAACGGTAGTAAGTATATGCCTATTCCAATAATCATTTTTAGATAATTCCAGCAGATAATCAGCAAGTTGATTTGAAATGTCTTCTAACTGTCCAATGATTTCCAAAACCAGATGCTTCATATGAAAACGAATGTGCGGCGCAGATAATACTTCTTTAACTACAGAATAGAAGTGCTCTGGCCCTTCATCTGCTAACCAAGAAAGAGCCTGCCTGAACTGTTCGCGGCGAAATAAAGTCTGCTTTTCCTCCGGCCCTAGCCAAAGCAGAATATTTCCGCCATTAAAAATTTCCAGAATCAGTTTCTCAGCAATAAGATAATCTAAATAACTCTGATGGCAAAAACTGATAGTCCGATTTTGTTCTTGAATTATATCATGGGATTTAATTGCCTTAACAGCATGACTGGAACACTGGGATAAAATCAGCACAGGCGCGCAAATTTTTCCGTTCGTCTCCATCCATTGCGCTAAAACATAGAATACAGCGTTTATATCGTTGGTGTTAGCTACTTTGAACAACGCTGCCCTTTTCGATTCCCAGAACATCTTCATCAATTCAATATTGGATTTAAAAGCTATGAACCGACCTTCTTGGTGAAGATGAACCCACATTGCTAGATTTTGAGGAACTGCTAAAATCTTTGTCTGGCGTTCAGCCAAAGATGTATACTCCTCTCCAATAATTTGACGGACAATAGTTGGCGACAACGGACAAATTTCAATTTGCTCCCATTTTTCATGAATGTTTTCACTTTCAATCCATTGTTTAATTTCAGGGTCATGTTTTAAGTCGAAAGTACGGCAGGCCACTATGACACTAATCTTTTTTCCCTCACGACGAAAAGCAAGCACTTGATTTATAACCTCGCGGCATACATCTAAAGAGTTAGCAGAATGTGCACTTGTCCAACGAATCGCATCTAACTGATCTAGGATAAGAACACAAGGGCGACTACCTGCCACTGCAATAAGACAATTCACTGGAGTATCTGGCAATCCGACATCAATACCATATTGCGCTGCGTTCTTTTCTGGAATACGACGATCAAGCCTTAATGGCAAATAAGGAATTCCGTTCGTATGTAACTTGTTAACCATCTCAAATAGGACTCCACTTTTTCCTAAACCAGCGGAGCCGTGAAGGATGATAAGGCCCTTTTCGTCCTGCAACATCTGCAAGCAATTATCTGCTTCTTCTCTTGGAATAAGTTCACCAGCAATAAGGCCTGGCTGAATAGATTCTGTAAATTCTTCTCGTAACCGCTCTATGCAGGGAACAATTCGATCATCATATGCCAGATTTTTGGGAAATAAACTTTGCTGTTTAAGATAAGTCCATAAATCATCAGCGTAGATTGGGTTGCCGAGGCTATCCGAATTTTCAGCATAAGTAAGAAGTGTCGAAATAATTACCTCTGGAGCCCCGGTAATAAGCAGGCCTGCTTGAGTTTTTAAATCAATCCAGGCAGTTTCATTACCTAGAAAGCAATCTATCCGTAAACGGCGCAAGTAATCAAATGCCTTCTTTATATCATCGCTTGTGGCAGAATTAAGCTTCATACCTGCACAAAATTGACGAAATATCTCCTTCCGAGAGGCACTTACAATTTGATGCTTATAGAACTGCTCTGGATCTTGACTTGAGTTACGAGCACTGTCACATATATCCTCCAAATTTATAAAGGGAACTCCGCTTACAAATTTAAATTCAATCTGTGGGTTCCTATCTAGCTGATAGTGAAACTTGTTTAAAATATCTCTTGTCTTAAAGTCGCTAATCGACCAAGCTTCCTTACTTTTATTTCTACTCTTGCATTGTTGAGCCTGTCGTGACCCGTCCTTATGAACAATCCACAAGTCTACTCCATATTCGTCGTCACCGATTGCCTCAATAGTCACAGATACTATTTCTTCATTCAATAGTCGCAATAATTGCTTAGCCACCCATCGTCCTTCGTACCGATTACCAAGTTTATCTGCTCGACCTCCTGTTTCAAAGCTCATGTTCCACACTCCCTAGAAGTCACATTAGGAAAAAACACATTTGAATTTACCTGTACTTTTAAGTAATTAACTTTTGAACTGATCAAGCTTTCTGTTGTTCCTTGATTCTTTCAAAAACGTCTATAAATACCCACTGCTCCCTTTCAGGTTGGTACTCGAGAAAAATCTCGTGGTTGGAAAATCTATTTTGTTTCTGAAACTCTTCAATTCTAGTAAGTAAATTTTTCTCATATTCAGGTTTAATAAATTCTATAATTTTTTCGACTGCTGCTACCTGTATATCAACATCTAGCGAATTATATAATAAAAATTTTAGGTGCACATCACCCAATTTATAATAAAAGTCTAGTTTTCTCATCTCTTTCTGCTTATTAGTTGTCACATAATAACCAAATTCATTCTTTAATTTAATCTTCCTAACAAATTTTTTTAATGAACTCTTGAACAAGTCATACGCGTCTTTACCCGCTTCCGTAAAAAACGCCTCAAAAAACGGTTTTGTTAAATATACTACAATTGCCGAAGGCATTAACCATTCAAGCGCATTATAAACTCCACTTGGACGCTCTATTATTTCGATCTGGGTTTGTTGGCTTTCTTTAACAAATTCATTAACTTCTTCGTACGCATATTTATCTAACGTCACTATTCTCATACTTACCTCCCTATGCATTTTTCTAAATCGCGGCAATTCTCCTTGACCTAATTAGATGCTCGCGAAGATAATACGCACCGGAAGAAGCTGTCTCAATAATCGCATCCAAAAGGATACAACAATCGCGATGTACTGCATACGACAATGGTGTAGTATTATCCATCAATAGAAATATTTGAAGTGCTCTTTCAAGATAAAATGAAGTATTCACTCCCGAAAATAATTGCTTCATATCAATCTCTTGCAAGTATCTTGCAGTAACCTGCAATCCTGCCTCAAAGAAAATTGCTGGAAAATGATACATTAATGATGCCATGGCTTCAAATACATCTGGATTGCTTCCTGCATTCTTAACAAAATCCAAAATTAAGTCCTTACCAAAACCAATCTCTTGATTCTCATAATCTATTTTCTGCCAAGGCGTATCCACATACAGCATACTGCGAATAAGTTTTGTTCTTTTATCGTGCCTACGATATCGGTCTTGTTCTTGAGCCAGAGATAAAGCGATTTCCTGAGCCTTTTGAGATAACTGCCCCCAAATTCTCCAGTATACTTCTTTTTTCTCTGTTCTTTCAGCATGTAGCGCAATACCAAGTAATATCCAGTGCATAAAATCAGGTGCAATATCGCAACTATGCTGTAACTGTTCCACAAAGATTATTTGGTCCTGATCAGACAAGCTCAGTAGATATGCTGCAAACCTTTTAGCAAAATTCCCCGGAAGTTCATAATCTATAGTTCTTTTATTTTTTCGACCAGGTTCATTCCTTATATTTTCTTCTTCTGAAAGTAACGTAATTATTCTAGACAGAAGTAAAACATGCGTAGAATTAATCGATCCGTCTGGGATCATTACGCACGAAAGTAGTATATTCCTGGAAGTATGAGACTGAAAAGTGATTTTATCTATATTGGCATCTAAAGTTCCTTCGCCTGAGAATTGTATACGAAAATTAGCCAACCATATATTAGCTTCAATTTTTTCATTACTTGGTATTCTGAACGATTTTCTGTTGGATTGTAAATCCTCCATTACTAAACGCGAGTATTCAAGCATACCAATAATGCATCTCTGCGCAAAAGCAGCATCTCTCTGCCAAAGATGTTCCCTTATACCATTTGCTGCCTCTATTTTTACGGTTTCGTTTCCATGAGTAAGAGCTGTAACTATAAGTTTTCTCACAGCTTTCACATCTTCATCATTACGGGTAAAATCTAATAATATGGGAAGAATAGACGCTGCTGTTGCCGAGCCAGCAATATCCATTTTGTCTTCTGCACTATACATATCATCTGCGTCTGTATTAAATAATACTGCTTGATTCACAAGGCCTATACTCCAAAGTAAATCCTCCTCGGACATTTCTGAAGCATATTCTTTTAATAAAATAGCTGCAGCCTTGACGATACCCCCATATTGCATTTTTGCTACTTCGCTTGCGTTACCACTGGACAATATCGAATAAAGTTCTTTTGCTTCAACAAGAACTTCATTCATGTCCGCATAATACGCTTGGTCCAGCGCTTCTTTCTTTGAGACTTTATCCGACCATAAATAAAGCCTAATAAAACGATTAGTCATTGCCATTTGTTCTTGGGTTTCTTCCTGCAGTGCTTTTAGATCCGATTCTATTTCAGCAGGGGAAAATAGAATTCTATTATTATCTTTATCTTCTACGGGTTTCCATCCCCGACTATCAATCCGATGAAAACGAAATCGCCAGGTTTCGTTACTTGGAGCTCTTAAACGCAGATCGTCGATGAAAGAAAGCATGTCCTCCCTTAAATCAGTAAATTGATGATATACAATCACTTTTTCTAGATGCTCTTTTCGCCATGCGCGTAAAGCTGCGGTACGCCGCTCTTCGGAATAAAGATCTGCCAATGCCTCTCGGTTTAATATAGAATTATGCCAATTAGGTTCATTCCCCCCACGTTCATGTGCTGTCCGCATTAAATCTAACTCATAAAACTCCGGTGTTTGCAAGAACGGATATACACTTTTCCTTAGCTTTTCAGGAAATCCTGTAGCTACAGAAGCTAACACTGCTGTCGGCATTACAGAGTTGCTTTGCCGTAAAACATAGTCAAAAACCCATTCGACTATTTCCAATAATTGAGAAGATTGAATTAAGTCAATTAGCCAATTTTCTAATGCCATAAGCGCCGATTGTAGCAAATATGGTAGAACCGTAATTCCTCGGTACCCCGCCCACATACGACCAGAGCAATACTGCTTAACAGTTGTCCCATCGTTCAAATGAATTTCAACCTTTTCCAGCTCAGATTGAACAGTAAGTGCAGACAGCCACGCCACCTCATCTTTTGCGGTGTCCAAACCCGAAACTGCATACTTTTCTGCGGTTATATTAAGTAGTTTAAGTATAAAATCTAATCCTTTTCGCGGATGATAGCGTAAAAGACATCGAAATGGCCCTTTAAGACCACTAGCCGGGAAAAAGTCAGAACCGCTCCCATACTTATGAATTCCGAAACATTCTTCCACATCTTTATGTCCTCTGTAAAATAGATGCTTATCTTCTTTCGTCTCGTTAATTATCCATTCATTCAGTGCTAATTTCACCAGAGTATCCGGTTGATTTTTGCACAAAAAAGCTGTATCCATTTCCACTAAGGCCATATTACAAAAATCATCTACGTACGAAAATCTCTGTCCTTTGTCATAAGTACTAAAGATATCCTCTTCTAACATATTGTTAAATTCAACAGAAATCTGTGGCACAACTTTAATGATTACACCAAGGAGTTTCTTTCTACCGCCCTCATCTTCATAGGAATCTTTGGCTGGCGTAAGCAAGTGCAACGCAAGCAGGCCCGCATTGCGAGCAGCAGCAGGTAACTCCTTGTCTATATGAATGGTTAAAGACCATTCATATAGAACTTCGATGATATGTGGGAAAAGTTCATTTGAAATAGAATTTTTATTCACATATAAGAAATCAATGATAGTTTCCCAAGCCCCCCCATACGGTTTAAGATATAAAACACCAAATTTATTCAGGGCTTGTCCATCTTTATTTTTAATTAATTTCATTAGTTGTTGATCAGGAATTTTACAAGAAATCCGCAGAATAAAGCAAAAACGTTTTAACATTTCACCGTTTTTATCAAACAATTTTTCTTTCAAACTACTGAGAAACTCTCCAGAATTATCATCATGAAGAATGGCAGAAATGGTTTCATCTTGCCAGCACTTCGCTATGTTTTCGTCATGTAAAATAGCGAGAATGAATTGAGTAACATCATCACCATACCGCATTTTTTGATGAAGCCACAACCGAAATGCACGATTCATAGCTGGTTCATGACCTATTCTTTCAAGAAACTCTTGCACATTTTGGACTTGGACTTGGTAAATATCCTCAATATAGCGTTCAAGAGCCCAATCTTCAAGGACATCATGAGATAAACTGACTAAGTCATTTTGATATTCTCGGCGGATTAAATTATCTTCTTCTAACTTCAATAAGGCATCTGGATCAAATTCGACAGCTGGCACTCCGTAAATCATCTTCTTAGCCCTTTGTACAGCTATATCAATAAAGGCCTTTCTCCTCTTTGAAGGCAAGCCATTTATTCGTTCCTGCTCTTTGACAATTACATGTCTCCAGACAATTGTACGAAACTCATGTTCACTATCTCCAATAGAAAACTGGCCTCCGCCTGCACACACTCTGTATGCCAACTCTGCAAAAAATGGATTTTGAATTAGCGTTTTTATTGATTGATTAGTAGAAAGTGGCCTTAAATATTCAAGCTTGTCACAAAGGTAGTCAACCTCTGCTTCACTAAAACTCTCTATAATTAACGTCTCATGTTTAATCCCGCTTGGTTGCAGTAGATTGAAAACTATTGGTTGATATGCATAATCGCGACCACTAGCAATGATTGTCCAGTCTGAATGCTGGCGCACAAACTGAAGTAAATCTGTGAATGCATTGGTATATTGAAGTTCAAGTACTTTTTCGATCGATTCTAATATAAGATACTTCTTCGGCATCAATGCAAAACCCGCTTCGAGATTACTCAATGAGCTTATTAGCCCTATAGATGAAAAAACATTATCAAGATGAGCCTTATCAAAATCTTCTGCCCGAAAACAAAAAACAGGTGCTCTCTCCTTCATATAGTCAACAAACTCTTGCACAAGGCCGGATTTTCCACATCCACGCGCTCCAGAGACAAATACAAATTCTGCAATTTCACTAATTTCTACTAATTGCTCAAAACAATCTGCCCGCTTAATATGCACTCCGCCAATATTTGATCTAATTCCTTTTACTATATACTCTTCATGATCTTTTAACTTTTTAATATCAACATTCCAATTAAGATTTTGTCTGTCTATGGATTGCCTAATATCATCAGGTATATTGTTTAAACTTAATGTCCCCGCATTTTGGTTATATGACTGGACAACATCAATAATTCTGGACCAAAGATGTGCAGGATTCCCCGATGAGTTTTGTGCAATTAATGACTGAATTAATGAAAAGCAAATTCCTGTTTCGGTATCCAAATCATAACCCAAAATATGAAACCCTTTTAAAAATCTCCACAATTGTTCGTCCGAAACATCCATTCCACCATTCGCGTTTTTTAGATGAACGCGAAAAATCTGCAGTTTGTTTCTCTTAGCATCACTACTAAAGTTAGGCATACTCACCTTTTCCAAAAATTCTTTTTCATCTTCAGAATGACGAGCCCACTCTAATACCATGCGTGTATTTTTTATATCAGTAGCACTTAATGGTCCTGTTATCAAAGCTAAGGCATCTATCCCAACAGTAAAAATGCTAGCATTATTGAAATCATGCCATGCAGCCTGAATCACTTCGCCAAAAACAGTGTCTCCTTCTGTAATACTAATTGAGTATTTGATTTGAGCTAACAATTTTGCTTCGCTACCAGTGTTAGAACATTGAACAAATGCAATAAAATCATCGATATTAAAACCAGCATAATGTCCTTGAAGCTTTAACTTTACTATCGGCCAAGCTGGCAAACAGGGAGAAATTTTACCGGTAAGCATTAGAACAATAAAGGCAGCTTGAACACGTGTTTCAAAATTCCCACCGCCCCCTCCAGTAGAAAATGGATTGCTCTGCTGCTTTGTCGAATCACACATTGTTCATCCTACCTCCATAAGAAGCTTCATTGCCTCTGGAAATAATATTATATAACTTCAAAAATACTTTACTATTTGTAGGCAGTACTGAAAGTATGAAGTCGGTGGGATTATAAGTACTTAACTATTTCTACATGTAAAATAAGGTAGTTAGACAAATGCCTTTTGAATATGGTATAATTTACATATTGTGGATTCAAGCTTGCGGGGACAAGTTTGGGCGCGGGCGCTATGCTGCTGTCTTTAGACCCAACTGCTGTTGGCGGGCTGATTCTATTAAGGTTTTTGATGTCACTAATTACTTTGGGGGTTGATAACATGAATAACAAGCTTGGTCTAAGTATTCACGCTGTAGTTGAAACCATTTGGTCTTTAGGATGTAACCTAGTAGCAAGTGCCCCGCAAACTTGAGTCCACAAACTTATAGATAGGTCAGTTATCAACACTTCCCCAACCCAAAAACTACTGCCGAATCCCGGCAGTTTTTTTATGCTTAAATTTCTATTAGAATCTATGCCCTATTTAGTTACAAAAACAATATACAACATTACATAGCCCTACCTCTAGCCATTCCCGCATATGTTAAATCATTTCTCCGATTTCTTATCAAGGCCTGGTTTATCTGTTTTATCTTCTTCAGCATCTTTACCCGTAACAATTGGTAAATCTTTAAGCTTGGTTAGCATTCCTATAATACTATTAGGATCTAACTTCGCTTGTTTATATTCTTGCATGGCTAGGGTTCTCCAAGATATATCACCTGACCCTGGAAAAGATGCCCTTAATCGTCTGACTACTGCCATTGCTTCATCGGCCCATCTACGAAACTCATCTGCATGCCAATAGAACACGTCCCCAGCAAAAGCTGTAGCAGACGGATCTATACTTTTCGCGGTAGTAACCATTATCGGAACAATATCGACTTCGTCGTGAAGATTAGGTACATTTTCGGCTATCCAGCTAGGATGTAGATTAGCTTGACGGGTTTTCGAAACAGATACCGGATTATCATCCTCACCATCGGTCTTATCCTCAAAAACAATACAAAGGTCATCCCCCACAAGCCACCATGGATCGGGCGCGGCAGTCGATTCATGATTATCTGCGTAGTATCCCAATATTCTACCTAGTCTTTTTTGGGCTTCTTCAAAGTCATCTGCCGCCCTACTTGCAATATTCTTTCCTATAAAAGCAAGTTGCTTTTCTAGTCGTTGTGTAGAGCCCAAACCATATTTTATAAAAACATTTTCTAAGTTTTCAATTAAGCGAACGAGGTGATAATCAGGAATATCTTCTCTTCTCGTACGTGATTGGAAATGTGATATTTTATGAAGCCAACTAACACAATTAGTACATGAAGCCGCTCTTTTAAAATTTTCACGAGCTACATTTTCAAACTCATCGCGTCCTTCCTGATATGCCATCCACGCAGCACTCCCTATCAGGTAGTACCAAAATCCCCGATATCCTTTTACCTGTTCACCATCAAGATTTGCTAACACATGATTGGCCATTTCTATGGCCCTATCATAATGGCCTTGCCAAATAGCATATTGGTACTCAACCTCAAACTCAGCGGCTTTTAACAATTTTTCCTCACCAGGTACGCTTGCTTTTATTGCTTCATCTCTATAACTAACAATGTCTTGGTCCACTTCATTCCACGCGGCACCATGATCAAAGAAAACATCTAGGTTGGCAAGAAATTCTTGTGCAGACATTCCTTCCGATTGTGCTTTTCCAAAAATCACTTCACCTTGTAGCTCAGGATGTAAAAATTGCCTTTTCTCTTTTAACACAAACCATTCAAGCAATTCCTCTCCGAGTACACAAACTGCGGCGTAATCGGTAGCACTACGAGTACAACGACCAATTGCCTGCACCACACGAGTTCGAATGCGATCATTCAGTAAGGTGTTTGCAGCCATCCTCGTATCGAAAAACTTTTCTTGTAAATTGGTGGCTTTTGGCAATCCTTTAATTATCAATAGCCTATATTCATCTCCAACCAAATCTATCCCATCAAAACGGCTAGCTAAAATTGCAACAGCCTTATCTGTAGTGGTAAATTCTTTTTTTGCTCTTTCAATATCCACCGCAGAGAAAATCTTAAGGTCGCTATCTTCTAATTCAGTTTTTAATATTTCGACAGACTTATCGTCTGGGACTAATATTAGAGTACGTGGTGTATGCTTTGTCATGTCACTAACTAATTTTAATGCCTCTTCTTCTTTAAGACTTAACTCAGGAAACATAAAAAAGCGTCTACCAACTCCTTGTTTATCCCAGCCGTCAGGTACTGGTAAACGACAAAAATTTGAGATCCCAGTTATTCTCTCTAGATCGCCGCCAGATCCTAATGTTGCGGACATAAAGATTCGCTGATTTGCATTTGCAAAAGGCTTATGAGTAAGGGACGGGGGGATTACAGGGCGAATAAGCATATTGCTCCAACTAAGATAAAAATGGCATGCATGTAAATTATCTCTAATTACAGACCAAGGAAAATACAAATCCGTATCTTCAGTATGTACATTCAAAATTGCAACTATATCTTTTAGAATACTCGCCAAAGCAATACTAGGTACTTTCTCAACCCAATTAAAATCATGTTCACCCGGAGTTTCTAATATATAACGCTCATATTGAGCTGCTGGAATGCAAGATTTTAGAATACTCAATAATGCTAGATATATGTCTTTATTTTCAGTTCGAGAAATATTGAGAGACCAGTATGATGCAATATAATTTTCTTCAGCATGCGCATCATCAAGAATAATTACATTTGCTTGATCAAAAAACGAATTTGTGTTAAATAAAGCACTGTATGTTGTAACTGCAATAGTGTTTCCATTTAAGTAGTCAGTTTTATCAGAAGGAAGATAATTCTTTTTAGGACCGATAAAGGCAGTAGTTTTAATTCCATACTTGGGCATTGATTGTTCAACAACCTGCTTGACTAACTGCCTTGTAGGACACAAATATACAATTTTATCCTCATTGACTTGCCTTCGATATTCTCCTATAAGGACTCCAACTAATGTTTTTCCGCTACCCGTTGGTAATTCAATAGCAATATTAGGTTTATTAAAAGCTTCACCTTGATAGCGCCGCAATATATCTGCTTGATGAGATAATAATCCTTCCACAGACCGATTCCGACGATCACGAAAAAGCGCTTCAGGACTTTCTACCGAAGCCTTTGCTTTGGGTCGCGATTTAAAAGCCATATCTTCAACTCCCTTTTCAAGTGTGTCAGCAGCATTTAACGCTACTTACAATCAATTACTATCTAAGGGAACAGACCTCAGCAATGTCTTAAAGTTCGACGAAATGTGCTCAACTGACTGCTGCGAATCCAAGCTCCAGATCTTCCCAAAGACTGAATAACTTTCTCAACATGCCATGGTTTTGCCGGCTCGCCCATAATTGATAAACGAAACCATCTGTCTCGGTTAATATTCGTTCCTTTGGAATCTCAGTCACCAATTTATGCCCAGTCTGCGATTTCACCATTTAAGTGTTCACAGAAAAGTAATAAATTCAAAATTTCTACAATTATCTTCAGGGCTTTTCAGTCTATATTCCCGCTTATGTAACTTTATTTGTTATTTATTAAGATTCGGGACTATTGTCCTAAATCCTGTTAAAAACACTGAAAAAATCATATTTTGGGATGTTTTGTAAGGATCATTACGATAAAGAGAATTATCCTGTCGCAAAAAAGGCCAGCGCCACCGCGGCCGCCAGCTGTCCGGCATATCCGGTTAACAGCTGCAGCTCCCCGTATGAGAAAGGAAGGCCGGACTATCCCCATTCCTCCCACAGTGGCAGCCGAACTAAAAAAACATAAGATCCGTCAGGCAGCTATACGACTTAAAGCGAAAACCTGGGAAGATCACGATCTGGTATTTCCAACCCGCTTCGGCACATTGCAAGACCCTTGTGTACTAACGCGACGGTTTTCCCGTTTAGTGAAGGCCGCTGGTATTTCACACGTTAGCTTCCATGACCTAAGGCATGACCATGCCTCCCGCCTTTTCGCCCAGGGAGAACATCCCCGCGACGTCCAGGATAGACTAGGCCATTCCTCCATTACTTTGACCATGGACACCTATACTCACGCTATGCCGGGGCGCCAGGAAAACATCGCCGGACGCCTCGAGGGAAACCTCCCTTCCTGCCTGGGGCCGGTCAGCACCCCCACAGCCCGCAAGTTTAAAATCAAGAAAATTAGCCTGCATCATCTACCTACAACAACCGGAGAACCAACATAAAAGACCCGTGAATATCACCGATTAAGAGGCGATATTCACGGGTCTTCTTTCTCCCATTATTGTATGGTTGTTGTAAAAGTAAAAAAGCTTTCCGGAATTAAATCCGGAAAGCCTTGAATTCATTGGTGACCCACGTAGGAATCGAACCTACAACCTACTGATTAAGAGTCAGTTGCTCTGCCAGTTGAGCTAGTGAGTCATGTTATGGCTGGGGCGCTAGGACTCGAACCTAGGAATGCGGGAGTCAGAG
>POVV01000508.1_pt1 | contig 23925 bp, 21 predicted proteins | sample 1560271 | NCBI WGS metagenome assembly POVV01 (sample SAMN08337232, study PRJNA429181) | Bioreactor metagenome, whole genome shotgun sequencing project. | biome: cows' rumen and soil; feature: anaerobic; isolation source: anaerobic chemostat enrichment culture, galacturonate as sole carbon... | reverse complement strand
TTTAAGCATCGCGGCAGGATTATATGGTTTACGTCCTGTCATTTTTGGTGTTGCATATTTAAAACCCAGCTCGTTTAAGTTTATACTGTCAACAAAGGCGTCTAATATACGTACTGGATTGTCCTCACTTATCATCTCGTCAAGCGACATAGGTATAAGATTTACTTGATTTCTGTCAGTGTTATTAGAAATATATCGGGACATAATTCACCTCAAAAGCATACTTTCTTTACACTTCTATTATACCAATTAAAACACTAATATTCATGGAGTCTTTCTATCGTTTTCGCACAGCCTGACGGGCCTTGATACGCAAAACGGGTGAATGGTTAAGTTGCTGTTTGGATGTTATGTAGCATAAATAGAAAAGAAAGAAGGTAATATTCGTGAAAAAACGGAACTTTATTTCTGCTCTTTTGGTAGCTTCCATGTTGACGGCAGTCCCGGTTTATGCCGAGGAGCAGGTGTCAAGCTACGACATGGAAGAAATCATAGTAACCGCTGACCGTGACAGTGTTGACTCTTCGGAAGTAAATGTAAAAATAGTAAATCCCGGTTCGGTAAAAAGTGTGCCTGATTTATTGCGGCAGGTAACAGGCATCAATATCAATGCCCGCTCCTCTTACGACTCTATTGGCAATGAAGACCATACCGTAAAAATGCGCGGTTTCAATGCCAGACGGTTTACCGTACTTATCGACGGCCGGCCAATTAACATGTCCGGCGTTATGGGCGGGACGCATGTCAACTGGAACAATATTCCCATTGACAACATCGACCGCATCAAAATTATTAAAGGGGCTAAAGCGGCGGCTCATGGAAATGTAGTAGGCGGGGTTATCAATATTATAACGAAAGACTACAAGGAGCCAAGCGGGGAAATAAACGTCGGAACCGGTGAAAATGGTGGATACCAATATCGGTTGAATTACGGAGCGACTCAGGACGATATCACCTGGAATTTTTATGTTAACAAATTTGGCAGCGACGCTTTTTTGCGCAATAACGACTATGACGCCGAACAATATGGTTTAGCCGTCAAGTACAAATTTAACAATGATAATGACAGTATCAAATTTTCCGTCGATAAAACTGAGGAGCGCCGCGGCCGGATCATTGCAAATCACCCCGGCGTCAGTTATCCTTATGACCCCTCCTATCCGACGGTACCGACTGGTGAAGGCTATAACCCGGGCTCGTATGTAGACAGAGATATGTATACCTATAGCACCGCCTGGCGTCACAATATGCCTAACGGCTTTTTTGACTTATCGTTTTGGAAAAATGACGAAAAGCTGCGCGATGTCAGATACACAAGCGGCGCAGTAACTTACGATGCCGTTACCCCTTCCGACCAATCGAGAGGCTGGCTATTTACAGGGCAATACGCGCCAGGAAAGCACACCTACGGCTATGGTATAGACTACAGAAATATGCGCTACGGCAAAGGCTGGTACAATATAGGGAGCGGCTCGGCTATTTACCCGTCGCAAAAGGTTGATTTGCTGGGAATTTATGTTGAAGACACATGGAAGCTTAATGACCGCTGGACAGGCAATATCGGCCTGAGATATGATAAAATGGACGGCGGCGGCGATACTCCCCCTTACGGTTCTATGAAAGTATTGGACTATAATGAAAGCGGCATCTCGCCCAAAGTCAACTTTTCTTTCCGCAACAATGACAGCACGATCACTTTCCTTTCGGTAAGCCGCATTTGGCGGGCTCCGTCCATGCCGGAATTTTACTGGTGGTCGCGTCAGGGATTTCCCAGCGGCAATATTCCCGGCGGCAATACTGTCGGGCTGAAGCCTGAAAAAGGCTGGGGATATGAAATCGGTGTCGAGAAAAAAGCATCAGAGGCATTTACTACTAAGCTAACGGCTTATTATCAGGATATTGACGATTACATTAACTTTGTTCACACTGCTCCATTTTACTGCTATAATATTCCTGATGTAAAAATCTGGGGGATGGAATGGGAAAATACCTATAAGTTAAACGCGAATTCAAAAATTTACTTAAATTATACCAACCTGCATACCCGTAAAGACGGCACGCTTGGGGGCGATTGGAGCGGCAAACCGGGCTCGCTTGATTATAATCCGCGGCATAATATTGCGTTAGGCTATACGTATAACAGCAACCCGTGGCTGCTGAACTATAGTGTAAACTATCGGAGCAGCCGGACAGCTTATATACCGGCGGCCGGTGCTTACAACGCTAATAACGAGATTTATCTGGGCGGTTATGTAGTGCATAATCTCTCGCTTACAAGAAATCTAGACAAAAACTCGTCCATTACGGTATCTGTTGATAATCTTTTGGACAAAGATTATGCCGAAATACACGGTTATCCGATGCAAGGGCGGATCTTCAGCGCCAATTATCAGCTTAAGATTTAAGAAACAGTTATATGTTGTGCTATATCACCTACAAGGACTGGCTTATGAAGCCAGTCCTTGCGGCGATGTGGCGTTTTTAACTGTTACTTGAAAGTTTTAAAAAAGGAGAGTGGCCTGGTGTGAAAAAAAATATCCAGTACGGAGTTCTTAGCCTGATTACCTGTCTGTTCCTTATCTCGCAGGCAGGCATAGTCTGCGCTGCCCAAGCTTCGACAAACTATACTTTCTGGCATAGTACTGCCGAACAGGCGGCCAAAGAAGCCTGGCGTTTACTGGGAGGCAAACCGGCGGAGGTTGTGGTGCTGACAAATGCCGGCTATGCTGTTGTGAATGGTTCGACTACCGAGGGCTGTCTGGACGGACTGACCAAAGCCAGCGGTGCTACTGTCGGCAAGGCAAATTTGCTGGAGGTGCATAGTTCCCGGGATAAAGCACTATGGTTTTTATTTTTTGATAAAAAGACAGGGCAAAGTGCCTACTGTGAAGTAAATCCGCAAGCTGTCCCTGCTGAGCTTAATCAGGGGAAAAAGGTTGCAGCCGTGCCGTCTGCCAAGCTGTTTGCCAGGATAGCAGCTGCGAATATTGGTGCAAATCAAATTTTTGCTAATCCGGCAGAATGGAATGCCAAGGTACAAGCCAGGATTTTTAACGGCAATGAGTTTGCGTTGGTGACCCTGGCAAACGTAGCTGCTCATGGCGCGCCATATGACTTTGTGAAAGCAGCTTTATACCATGACCATCTTTGCCCTGGCGTCAATAGCGGCTATCTTATTGCCAATTACTTGAAGAAAGAGCTGCCATTGCGGTCGGCCGATGAAAAATATTACATAATCTCAGTGCCTGTCTGGTGCAAGGAAGATGCTTTGCAGACGGTGCTCAATACCACTCCGGGAAAATCCGGCATGGCTGTACTGCCAATGGATGAGCAGCTCAAAGCCCGGCTAATTCCTGAGGCCAAAAATCTGGCAGGTATTTATATCCGGTGGAATGATAAAAGCAAAACCGGCGACGGTCTTGTCCTGGCATTTGATTTTGCCCGGGCCAACAGCATTGGCAATATTGACAACAATCAGGGATTCCCTTGGGAAAGCAAGGTAAAGATGGATTTATTCCTGCTTGACTACTATGATAAGCCGGAGGTGTTTGTCAGTACAATTAAAAAGTTTGACCTGAAGGCAGGCGATAAACCGGATACCCTCGCTTCACCTGGCGTTAATGTGTTGAATAAACTTGGTTTGCTCTTTAGCGCCAATTGATGCGGGCAGCCATTGCCAGCAGCTTTTGGGTATACTGATGAACCGGGGCGGCAGTAATCAGATGGGCCGGTCCTTCTTCAACGATTCTGCCATGTTGCATAACCGCCAGGCGGTCACTGATTTTTCTGGCCAGTGCAATATCGTGGGTAATAAACAGCATGGCCAGGCCACGGGTTTCCTGGAGATTGAGCAGCAATTTAATTATTTTTGCCTGAATGCTGGCATCCAGGGCGGAGGTAGGTTCATCGGCAATCAGGATCTTCGGGTGTAAGGCTAAAGCGCGGGCAATGACTACCCGCTGCGCTTCACCCCCGCTTAACTGATGCGGGTATTTATGGAGAAAGGCGGCATCTGCCGGAAGTTCAACCTCGGTAAGCAGTTTTTTGACAGCCTCCAGTCTGTCGGCTTCCGCCCCGATATTTTGGACATCAAGCGGTTCCTTGATAAGCTGAGAGACTGTCAGGCGATGGCTGAGCGCCTCTTGGGGATTTTGAAATACCAGCTGAATTTGTTTATAAAAATCCTGGCGGCGTTCTGTAATCCTTGTGCCATTAAGGTGGATGTCGCCTGTGGTGGCGGGCGTAAGTCCCATAATTGTTTTTGCCAGCGTAGTTTTTCCTGAGCCACTTTCGCCGACAATGGACAATGTTTCGCCTTCATACAAGGTGAGGTTTAGTTCTTTTACGGCTTCCTGTTCATTCCAGGTCTTACTAAGGTTTGTTAGCTGCAATACAGGCATAATACCGCCGCGGTGACAGGCCAGGCTGCGCCCGCCGGTGAGGGTGAGCTCCGGTACGCTGGTTTGGCAGCATTCCAGCCGCTGAGTGCAGCGCGGCTGAAACGGACAACCGGGGAGATTGTGCTGCATAGTGCCGGGAATGCCTTGGAGGTCTTTTACTGTCGTCATGTTGGGGTAGGCGCGGAGCAGGCCGCGGGTATAGGGGTGGCGCGGGTCTGCCAGCACTGTTTTAGCCGGTCCCAGCTCAACAATCCGGCCGCCATAGAGCACGGCGACCGCATCGGCCAGTTCGGCGGCGGTAGTAATATCATGGGTGATAAGGATGACAGCGCGTCCGGCGGCAGATTGCGCTAAAAGGGCGGTAATCTCCTGTTTGGTAAGCGGGTCAAGGGAAGCGGTTGGCTCGTCCAGCAGCAGCACTTCAGGATTATTGACAAGCGCCATGGCAATGAGTGCCCGCTGTTGCTGGCCGCCGCTCAATTCATGCGGATAGGAGGCGGCCTGTCTGCCGCTAAGTCCGGTAGCTGTCAGCGACTGCTGGGCTAATTGACAGGCGGTGGATTTATCCATATCATTATGCAGCATAATTGTCTCGGTTATTTGTTCGATTATTGTGTACATAGGATGCAGGGTATTGCCGGTATTTTGAAAAACCAGGGAGATGTCTTTGCCTCTGATACGGCATAGCTCAGCTTCCGATACTGCCAGTAAGTTGCGATTCTGAAACAGGACTGTGCCTGTGGCGCTGCCGGTGCAAAGTCCGGCGACGGTGAGCGCCAGCGAGCTTTTGCCGGCACCGGATTCTCCGATGACCGCCAGCGTTTGCCCGGCAGTGACGGTGAGGTTAATAGCTTTTAATATATCGCTTTTGTCATAGCTGACACAGAGATTTTTAATTTCGAGAATATTTTGTGTGTATTCCATAATTACCTCTTTTCCGGACGCAGGCGGGGGTCAAGAGCCGTTTCAAGCGCCAGGCCGGTAAAAGCAAGCCCGGCAATTGTGAGTGACACGGCTAACCCGGGCGGCAACAGCCACCATTGCCATACGTCCAGGTAAGTGAAAGCCAGAGCCTGCTGCATCATTTTTCCCCAGCTGATAAGATTGGGATCGCTGATTCCCAGGAAAGACAAGCCTGTTTCCATGAAGATGGCGCGGCGGGCATACTGAATAAACAGGGCTGTGAGTGTAGGGCCAAGCTCGGGAAATACGTGTTTTCGCAGCAGGTACTGTTCACTGGCGCCGAAGGTAGTGGCGGCAGCATAACTGGCTTTGGTTTTGAGGGACAGTGTTTGCGTTCGTACAATGCGGGCGCCGCCAGGCCACAGAAAAGCAGCCAGTAAAGCCATTAACAAAAATACGCTGGGGCGCAGATAAGCGGCAAACAGAATAATGACAATAACCGGCGGCAGGACCAGCCAAATGTCGATAAGGCGCAGGATGGCCCGGTCACAAAGGCCGCCGTAGAGAGCGGCCAGTACCCCTGTAAGCAGGCTTAAGGCTACCGCCATGAGCGCCGTACCTCCGGCAATGGTAAGCGAGGTGCGGGCGCCATAAATAAGCTGTGACCAGATATCTTGCCCCACTTCATTGGTTCCCAGCCAGTATTTGGCGCAGGGCGGGTGGAAAATATCGCCTGTATAATCAGCAGGCATATAGTTGGTAAGAACCGGAGCCAGCATGGCGGCAATGCACGCCGTAAAGAGCAGGGATAGCCCCAGGCGGCCAAAGTTGCTGTCTGTCAGCTCAATATCATACCGGATATGCATGCTTTGTCCTCCTTGTTTTAGGCGGTGCCGGGGCTATGCGTGGGTCAAGCCGGGCACATAGCCGGTCGGTGGCAAAGTTAATCAGCAGCACCAGGATGGTGGCTAAGAGTAAGATTCCCTGTAACAGCGGATAGTCACGGGTGAGGACCGCCTTATACAGTAAAGAGCCCAGTCCGGGATAGGAAAAGACTGTTTCAATAAATAAAACACCGCTGACCACATGGGTGAAGCTAAGTCCGGCGGCAGTAACCATAGGCAGCAGCGCCGCCCGCGCCGCATGGCGATAGCGGATACGGCTGTCAGGACAACCTTTGGCCCGTGCCGTCCGGATATAGGGTTCCCCCATGATGCTAACCATCGCTCCCCGGGAAAACAAGTAGGCACCTGTCAGCCGGACAAGTACCAGGGCAGTCAGGGGCAGCGTCAGATGCCTGATAATGTCGGCAGCCAGATTCCAGCCGGTGAAGCCGCTATAGGGAGTAAGCGCACCCGATAAGGGAAGCCAGGCCAGCCAGACACCAAAAATCAGCAGCAGCAAAATTCCGGCAAAAAAGTCGGGAAAGCCGCTGATGAACATCATGAGTCCCAGCATACAGCCGTCGCGTTTGCTGCCCTGCCGGTAGCCTGATTCAATCCCCAGTAAACTGCCCAGCAGTGTGGAAAGCACAAAGGCTAAACCGGTCAGGAGTAAGGTCCAGGGCAATACTCCTGCAAGCACATTGACAACAGGACTCTGGTAAAAATAAGAATACCCGAGGTCAGCATGCAGCAGCGCCGCTATATAGGCAGCAAATTGCTCTGACCAGGTCTGGTCAAGGGCAAAGCGCTGAATGAGCTCGGCTTGCATCGCCGGCGTCATAACCAGTAATGCTTCATCGCCATAGATGGCCTGCAACGGGTCGCCAGGCAGCAGCCGGGGCAATATGAAATTAAGAATGAGAAGAGCCGTTAACGCAATAATGTAGTCAACGGCTGTTTTAATAGTAGGCATAGTAACCTCTAGCGAACAAATGACATTTTGTTAAGGGGTATGGGAGCGCCTGTGCCGATACCCTGTTTGGTAAAATACAGATTGGCGCGATTGCTGTAAGCATAGTACCAGGTGGGGTAATACAGAGCCAAAGCCGGTATATCGGCGGCAAAGGCGGTTTGTATTTCAGCAAAAAGCAGTTTGCGGGCTGCGGTGTCCATAAACGTAGCCTGCTTTTCCAGTAAAGCCGTTAGCGTTTTGTTTTTATGATAGCGGGCGCTGTTAAAGCTTTTTCCGGTAATTATGTTGGATAAATAGTCCGGATCGGCACCAAGACCGCCGTGGCCATTTAAGGCCAACTCAAATTTACCCTCATTAATCCGGCTGTCGAGTGTTTTGCTTTCTAAAGCGCGGAGGTTGACCTTGATGCCAAACTGTTCCAACTGTGTTTTGATAAATTCCCCCTGGCGTTCACCGGGAAAGCCGGAGGCACGGGCGGTTGCGCCAATAAGCAGTTCGACTTCCAGCGGCTGCCCGTTTTGCTCCCAGTAGCTGCCGTTTTTATGATAGCCAAGCTTGGTAAGCAGCTGGGCCGCGTTATCCGGACTGTAGCGGTAAGCTTCAACCGCAGCGGGGTTGACCCAGTGGCTGTCAGGCGGAATGAGACCGGGGTTGCCAGGCAGCGCCTGCCCGCGCAATGTGATGTCAATTAGTGCTTGGCGGTCGATGGCATAGGCCAGCGCCTTGCGAAACTCAATATGGCTAAAGGGTTCCTTTTGATGATTAATGACTAGTTTTGCAATCCAGTCATGCGGCATGATTAAAATGTTAAGACCTGCCTGTTCCAATGGCTTGACTAATTCCGGCGGAATCTGGGCGATGTCAATTTGATGCTGCTTTAAAGCAGCTGCCGCCATGTCAGCATTCATTTTTATGAACTTTAGCTGCTTAAACTTAGGTTTACCCTGATAGTAGTCATCGTAGACTTCATATAAGTAGGAACCTTGTTCTTTGTTGTAATCAACAAGTTTAAACGGACCGGAGCCAATAAGCGCTTCCTTTTCCCGGAATTGAGCCGGCTCAGCAATGCTGTGCCAGATATGCTTAGGTAAAATAGGAATGGTTCCGGCAACCTGATCCAAAAACGGTGCATGCAGGCGCGACAGGGTAATTTTTACCGTGTGGCTGTCTACTGCTTCAACGGCTTTAATCATGCTAATGTTAGTTGTTTGATAGGGGAATTTTTTCAGATAGTCAAAAGTAAACAGGACGTCAGCTGCTGTGACTTTTTCGCCATCATGCCAGGTGGCTGTGTCGTTCAGCTGAAAAAGGTAGGCGTTCTCATTTTCGAGGTAGGCCCACTCCGCGGCCAGTGCCGGAACATAGCCGTTGGCATCTTTCCAGATTAACGTGTCAAAAATCATACTCATACGGATATAGCCGGGTCCGCGGGAATAATGCGCAAAAGGTGAGGGAAAGCCATAATCGCCGGTATCATCAGCAATGGTATAGATTTGATTTTGGCCATGTGAGACAGTACCTGCCGGTGATTTGCCGCAACCGAGCGCCGGCAGGACAAGCAGCGCAGCCAGCAGTGTTAACAGCAGGCGTTTACAGCCGGTCAAGGTTACCACCCCCGGTTATATTCTTCGGTGCAGGCCAGGCAGGCAATTTTGCCGTCTTTCAGGCGGGCGCGGGCTTCCATGACTTTTTCGCCGCAGTATTCACAACTGACTGAGTTGAAAATTTGAGCCTCCGATGGCAGTTTGAGCTCAACGTCTTGAATTTTGAAGATATCCTCAAACGGTGTATTGAGCAGACGGCTGGTACGTTCAGTCTGAAGCTGGTGCCAGGCATTTTCCTGTTCAGGCGTGGCCTCCCCGCTGAATACGGCAGTTTTAATGGCCTCTTGTTCTGGCGAGAGCGGCACCATTTCACCGGTCATGACGATGCGTACAGCCTGACCGGTCGTGCGGTTGCCGATAGTGTAGGCTTGTTTGCCGTGATCTTTGTAAATCAGATTTCCTTTGCCAATAGTGCAGCCTAGCAGCACTTGGATGGCGTCAATGCCACAACCGTCTGATTCGACAATGGCAACAAGCTCTTCATCGGCAGCACGCTCTACCTTGAAATGTGCCAGGGCCGCTTTAGCGGCCAGATAGCCGATGGTTAGTCCCGGGCAGCAGTGTCCGTGAAAGTCGATAGCTTTTTGATAATCTGCAGGGCGATTGTTCATGGTAATACCTCCAATGTGTTAATTTTTTAAATTAAAAAAAGACATAAAGAATTGAGAGGGAAGTATTTTCCCAATCAAGGCTTCATGCCTTAAACTTCAAAAATATGTAGTAATTCTGACAAATCTATTATCTCGTACCGGAAACAGGCTTGTCAATAGGTATTTCTGAGCAAAAAGTCGAATTTAAGATAATTTATAGTATCTATTGACACATAAAAGTGAATTTTGTTACAATCAAGACAATAAGCAGCTGAAGCTGCCAATTCCGTAGGAAATACGGCTGGTTATTTTGAACGTCCGGAATACTTAATACAAACAAGCAGCACAGCCATGAAGGTTTCGCGCAGATCGTATCAAAGCGTATCTTCGTGGCTTTTTATATGTTAATTAAGTAAGAACCATGAAGGTTGATTATAGATACACATAATTGTGTGCGTCTATTTTTCTGCCTTCATTTTTTTATTATTATCCATAAGCGGCAGACTGCCATTCAGGAAGGTGACAGGTATGAAAAAATTCAAATTTATTGTAAAACGGCTGCTTCAGATTATCCCCATGCTTATTATCGTAACAGTGTTGGCCTTTGCTTTAAGCAACCTGTCGTCCGGTGATGTGGCCGAGATAACCTTGCGCAGTCAGGGGTTGGAGGTTACGGAAAAAAATATTGCCGCCGTGCGGGATGAATTGGGGCTGAACGCACCGCTGCCGATCCAGTATGGCAATTGGCTGAAGAAAGCTGTTGTTTTTGATTTTGGCATATCTTTTCAAACCCAAAAACCTGTTGCCGATGAAATACTGTCAAGATATCCCGCAACCCTTAAACTAGCCATTGCCGCCATGTTTATTTCCGTATTGCTGGCGATACCGATAGCCCTTATTTCCGCCCGTTATAAAGATTCGTTTCTTGATCACTTTTTCAGACTTTGGTCTACTGTCAGTGTTACCATACCGGATTTTTGGCTGGGCTTGATGCTGTTATACATTTTTGCGGTTCAACTGAAAATTGTTCCGGTTGTTTCCGGCAGTAAGCTTGAAAATATCCTGCTGCCGGCCTTTACGCTCAGTGTGCACTATGCGGCGATCTATACCAGAATGCTGCGCAACAATCTCATCGAAATAAATAATTACGATTATGTGCGGGCGGCACGGGCAAGAGGGCTTAGCAAAAATGCCGCCTTGCTGAAGCATGGCCTGAAAAATGCGGTACTTCCCTGTATAACCCTTATCGGCGTGGACTTTGGCAAACTGCTGGCAGGTCAGTTTGCGTGTGAAACCATTTTTTCCTGGAACGGTATCGGAAAATTCGCCATCGAAAGCATTACCCTCAAAGATTTGCCTGTTATTCAGGGCTATATCATGATTGTTGCCATAACATATATTTTCATAAACCTTCTGCTTGATATTCTCTACCTTTATATTGACCCTAAAATACAACTCAAATAACTGATCCTTTTGTCTGGGAGAGGAATGATTATCACTTTGAATAACAGCCTATTTGCTAAACTAAAAAAACAAAAACTGGCAGTACTGGGATTATTCATCATAAGTGTTTTCACGCTGGCGGGCATTTTTGCACCCAGCCTGTCGCCGCATGACCCTTATGCTGTTGATCTCACCCAAAAGCTGCTCAAACCCAGCGCCGAATTTCCGCTGGGCACCGATCAGCTTGGCCGCTGTATCTTGTCCCGTTTAATTCATGGCATCAGGACAAGTCTCACCACGGCAATTTTGGCTACGGTCCTGATGCTGTTGATTGGCGTTCCTCTGGGGATTATGGCCGGTTATGCGGGCGGATGGCTGGATAACGCCATTATGCGGCTGGTCGATATTGCGTCGACCTTTCCGTCAAGCCTGCTTGCGCTGGCGGTGGTAGGTGTGCTGGGGCCCAGCACCATGAATATCATGCTGGTTTTCGTTGTCCTCTGGTGGGCGCCTTTTGCCAGAATTGTGCGCAGCATGGTTATCAAGCTTAAAGAAAAAGAGTTTGTGCTGGCCGCCATTGCTGCCGGCAGCAGCCAGACCGCCATCATTTTAAAGCATATTACCTTAAATTCCATCTCGCCGATCATTGTACTGGCCACTCTCAGAATTGCTGCCGTTATTATGCATATTGCCGCTTTTTCGTTTATCGGGCTTGGCTCCCAGCCGCCCATTGCCGATTGGGGTGTTATGCTGAGTGACAGCAGGCAGTACTTAACCTCATATCCATTAATGCTGCTGTGGCCCGGGCTGGCGATTATGCTGGCCGTGTTTGCCTTCAATGTGCTGGGCGAAGGCCTGAATGATGCGCTTATGCCGGCTTCGGGTCATGCAGCGGCAGCAAAGGAGGCCGAAGAACAATATGGCTGAGCAGCCGGTTCTGTCGATAAAGAACCTTAAAACTTACTTTTACCTGGAAGAACAAGTGGTGAAAGCCGTAGACGGGGTTAGTCTTGATGTGTACTCAGGCCGGATAACCGCTATTGTCGGTGGTTCCGGCAGCGGCAAATCGGTTATGTCGCTGTCTATCCTTGATCTGGTTGACAGTCCGGGAAAAATTATTGACGGGGAAATATGGCTCAACGGGATTAACCTTAGGAATTTGCGGGAAAAACAGCTTTTACAAATAAGAGGCAAGGAAATATCGATGATCTTCCAGGAGCCGACCAGCTCCATGAACCCGGTGCTAAAGGTAAAAACTCATCTTTTTGAGGTAATCCGTACCAATCAGCAAGACTTAAGCAAGCAAGAGGCTGTAAGCATGTGCAAAGCTGTGCTTGCCCGTGTCGGGTTAAGAAATACTGAGCAAATTCTGGAAAGCTACCCTTTTGAGTTAAGCGGCGGCATGTGCCAAAGGGTGATGGTAGCCATGGGCCTGCTGGCCCAGTCCAAGGTGCTGATAGCCGATGAGCCGACTTCCTCACTGGACCTGACAACCCAGGCCGCCATCCTGGAAGAATTGATGCACTTAAAAAATGAAGGCATGGCTGTTATTTTGATAACACACGATTTGGGAGTTGTTGCGCAAATGGCAGATGATGTGTATGTAGTGAAAGACGGCAAGGTGGTAGACAGCGGAACCGTGTATGAGGTGTTTGAAGCGCCAACCCATGAGTATACAAAATCGCTGCTTGCTGCAATTTTTTAACTGTGAAAATGGGTGATAGCATGAATTTATTTGAAATCAACGGCCTTTATAAATGTTATAACACAAAAGCAAAGCCCAAGCTATATGCGGTACATGATCTACATTTAACCGTTAAAAAAGGTGAAATCCTGGGACTTGTCGGCGAATCAGGCTGCGGTAAAAGCACCCTGGGAAAAATGCTGTTAAAGCTGGAGCAGCCAACCAGGGGAAGAATTATATTTAATCAGCAGGATATAACCGACTATTCCTTCAGTCAAATGCGGAAAATCAGAAACCGCATGCAGATGATTTTTCAAGGTAACGCCAATGCGTTTAATCCGTATTTTACGGTAGAGCAAATTATCAGTGAACCCCTTAATAATTACAGCTATGAAACACCGGCGGCAAAAAGGGAAAAAATCGTTGCCATGCTGGAGCAAGTAGGGCTTAACCAGACCTATCTGAACAGATACGGCCACGAAATGTCCGGCGGACAAAGGCAAAGGGTGGGTATTGCCAGGGCTTTAATTCTGCAGCCGGAATTTGCCGTATGTGACGAAGCCGTTTCCAGCATCGATTATGCCTTGAAAAATCAAATTTTAACGCTGCTGACTGGCCTGAAGCAACAGCTGGGCCTTACGTATCTGTTTATTTCCCATGATATAGCCGCAGTCAATAGGATCTGTGACAGGGTTGTGGTGATGTATCTGGGCAATATTGTGGAAATTATCCCCAATATAAATGAGCAGGCACAACATCCCTACACCAAAGCGCTGCTGGCTGCAACTCTTATTCCCGATCCCAGGAAACGGGAAAAAAGCAGAGTGCTGTTTAAAGAGGCGGAAGAATTAAAAATACCGGAGAAAGGATGTGTTTTCCAGAATCGTTGTCTTGAAGCGCAGGCAGTCTGTAAAGCCGAGCGGCCAGCGTTAGTGTCAAAGGATAGCAAACATTATATTGCATGCCATCTTTGTCATCCTCATTAATTTTTGCAAGGAGAGAAGAACTTGAAAAAGAACAACTATGTAACAATCATGATTGCCTGTCTGCTGTGTGCCGGTTTACTTTTTACCGGCTGCGGCAAAAGCGATTCAACTGCAAGCAAGCCGGGAGAGGAAAAGGCCAAGGAAATTGTTGTTGCCATCTATCGTGACGGCGCTATTGATAAACTGGATGCTGCCAGTTATAACGGCCCGCATTTTTTGTACAAAATGGTGTATGATGGTCTGGTGGAAGACGGCGGCGAGGGAAAAATCCTGCCACAGCTGGCTACCAGCTGGGATATCTCGCCAGATGGCAAAACCTATACCTTTAAGCTGCGGCAGGGGGTAAAGTTTTCTGACGGAACTGATTTCAATGCGGCGGCAGTCATCTTCAACCTGCAAAGATGGGTCAACAATGACCGTCATGCCATTTTGACGGCGGTCAATGTGGAAAGCATGGAAGCGGTAGATGATTATACCGTAAAAATTGTGTTTAAAAACGGCTCATATCCGATTTTGACAGAACTGACATACCCGCGCCCGGTACGCTTTTTGAGCCCTGCTTCCATTGCTAAAGGCGAGGGGAAGGATGGCGGCCAATTTACCAAGCCTGTCGGCACTGGCCCGTGGATGGTGGCCTCCTATACAAAAGAGCAGGAATTTACCCTTGTTCCCAACCCCTATTACTGGGGTGAAAAGCCTAAAATCAGTAAAATTACATTTAAGGTAATAACCGATGGACAGGCAAGAGCATTAGCCCTGCAAAGCGGTGAGATTGACCTTCTCGGCGGCGATCTTATCGGCAAGATTCCGATGGAAACGCTGTTGGAACTGAAAAAAGCGGGTAAATTCGCCATATACACCAAGGAAACCATGTCTTCCCACTTTATCGCGTTCAATCAAGCGGTAGAAGCCTTTAACGATAAGAATGTCCGTTTGGCGATGAACTATGCCATTAATAAACCGAGCATCGCAACAAACCTGTTTGATAATGTTGGTTCCGGGGCTAATGGTTTATATCAAAAGGGCGTTCCTTATATTACCGATGCAAACAATTACGGATTTTCCAATGATAAGGAAAAAGCCAAACAATTGCTGGAAGCTGCCGGCTACCAAGATACCAATGGTGATGGCATTCGTGAAAAGAACGGCAAGAAGCTGGAGTTTACTTTTGTATTATCAACCGGAGAATTCCCGGAATGGAAGCAAATGGCGGAGTTTGTCCAGTCTGAGTTTGCCGCTGTCGGCATAAGAGTAAATCTTAAGATTCTGGATAAAAATGGCTACGAAGATGCGACGATGAACACCAAGGCCTTTGATTTAGCGCTGATGAGAACTTCTTCCGACTCCTGGGTGCCGCACGGCTCACTGCTGGAGATGTTCTCCATTCTTTCCAGCAGCAAAGCGGCAAAGGTATGGTATGATAAAGAACTGTACGATAATATCATCCAGACGTTACATACGCTTGACGCAGCAGAAAGGCAGAAGAATTACGATAAAGTATTCAGCTTTATCAGTGAAGAAGCGCTCACCATTCCTATCTACTATCCAATCACGTCCTTTGCGGTTAATAATGATAAAATACAAGGCTTTGAGATTGGCGTTAACAGCTATGCACCGGTCGAGTGGCAAAAGCTTGATGTAAAATAATGACGATAGCAGAGGTGAAGCAAGATGAACCCGGAACAAAAACTGCTCAAAAACTGGACAGACAGCTCCAATAATTACAGTAATCTCATAAAAACAGAGTTGAATTGCTTTAAAAAGCAGGCATGGACAGATATTATCCTGGAGAATACCGGGAAAAACAAAACAATGACGGTGCTGGACATCGGCACCGGACCGGGTTTTTTCGCAATCATCATGTCCCAGGCAGGGCATCAGGTGACGGCTATTGATTGTACCGAAGCCATGCTTAATGAAGCCAGGGCCAATGCTAAAAACGCCGGCATAACTGCCGACTTCAGAGTATCTGACGGACAGAATCTGGAATTTGACAACGAGAGCTTTGACCTTATTATCAGCCGGAATGTCGCTTGGACCTTAATCGATGCCCGGCAGGCATACGGTGAATGGAAGCGGGTATTAAAGCCGGACGGTAAAATCATAATATTTGACGCTAACTGGAACATAAGACTATTCAATGAAGAATACATGAAAAAATATCAGGAGGACGAACAGGAATACACCAGATTATTTGGTGAAGCTCCTCCGGGGTACACGGCTGAAATGCTTGACTACAGAAAAAATATGCCCATGTGCCGGAGAATCAGGCCGCAATGGGATATTAACACCCTGATAGAGCTTGGGTATACAAAGATTTACTGTGAAACCGATATTGGTGACCGGGTTTATGATGAAAAGGAAAGGCTCATAAACCGTTCTACTCCTATGTTTATGCTGGTTGTTGAAAAGTAGTGTAATCATCGGTACCGTTTTATAAACTAAGCGGTAAGCGTGACCATCGCTATTATGGAGCCGTTGATATGTCTTTCAATCAGGTGAATTAAAAGACAGCCAAAACCCTTTATAGTCAAAGGGTTTTGGCTGTTGTACACTTGAAATTTTTACAACCATGCCGTGGATAATTCCCTACAGCCTATTGACATATAAATGTGAATTTTGATACTATTATAATATAGGGTAGCAGAAGCTGCCGATGCCTGTGAGAAGTACGGCTAGTTATCGATTAGCCTGAAAATAATTTGTATAGCAATTATTGCAGCCATGAAGGTTTCGCCTAAAGCGACTTTTCATGACTTTTTTTTATGTTTATTTATAGCAGCTGCTGCAGAAATAATTGTCAGTCGCCCAGTTTAGTGGAAGGTGGTAAAAGACCATGTTGATTGTAGTTATTGATGGTATGGGTGGAGGGCTTGGCGTGCAGTTGGTCTCACAGCTTTCGACACAAGTGGGAAAAAAGGCGGATATTATTGCATTGGGGACCAATGTGCTGGCAACTAATAATATGGTACGGGCGGGTGCGATGCGCGGTGCGACCGGAGAAAATGCTGTCGTTGTTTCTATCCGTAAAGCTGATATTGTGGTAGGGCCTATTGGTATGATTATTCCCAATTCTCTGATGGGCGAGATTACGCCGAAGATTGCGGAAGCTGTTGCTTCCGCCGATGCGCATAAAGTATTGGTACCGGTCAATCAACATCATTTTGATATTGTCGGGCTGGAAAGTCGGCCTTTGGTTGTATCAATTAAAGAAGCGGTTGCAAAAGTATGAAAAATATTACACATATATCTGGCGTGTTACAATAAAAAAGCATTGCTTTATCCCCCAGGGGGATAAAATATAGGAGGAATATTGTGCAAAACCATGTACATTCCCATCAAAAACAAGTGGTGAACAGGCTGGCCAGAATTGAAGGGCACATCAGAGGGATTAAAGAAATGGTTCTGACAGAGCGGGAGTGCCCTGAAGTATTGGTACAAATTGCAGCCGTTAGAAAAGCGCTTGATAATACAGCTAAGATTATTCTGAAAGATCATTTGGAACAGTGTCTGACCCATGCGATTAATGAGGGTGAACAGGAAAAATTTCTCGCAAATTTACAGGAAGCACTTGACCGTTACATTACATGAACCGGCTATTTCAGCGGTGCTCTATGCTCATTCCGCAAGGAGCAGGCCTTACAATGGTTTTATCACCACCGCCGAAAGCTCGGCATATGTTGTGTCAAAATTCACAAAAACAATTGACGATTTGTAAATTTTTCTGTAAAATAAAATTGTAAATGATGATTTGAAGTCATCCCACCCCTTTTGCAATACCGGATAGCCGGTTTTTGCTTAAGGTTAGTGAAGTTATTGCAAATGGTTGCACCACAGCTAATAGTATGGTTTGAAGACCATGAAGGATAGTCTCATGAGGAGACGCTTCTTCATGGTTTTTTTATTTTTCCTGACGGCCGCTACAAGCACAAGAATTCTTAAAAAGGAGGAGACAATCGCTTCGAAGGTGGACGTACTGTCGTACGCTATGTAGCTCAAGGAAAAGCTCAAAAATAGTATGTGAGGAGAGAAAACATGAAGAAAAAACTGTTTGCCGCATTGTGTATGATGGTGATTTCCCTAGTTGCTTTGGCCGGGTGTGGCGGCAAAACCGGTGAAAAGAATGCCAATGCCGGCAAAGACAGCGTTATTATCGCCATGGATACCGAATCAGAACCTGCCGCCGGCTTTGATCCGATTATGGGGTGGGCTGCCGGTGAACATACACATGATCCTTTATTTCAAAGCACCTTATTAATCACCAAGGATGATATCACCATTGGCTATGACCTGGCCAAAGAGTACACGATTTCCCCTGACGGTCTTACCTGGACCTTTAAAATTCGTCCTGATGTAAAGTTTACCGACGGCAAGCCGCTTACCGCCAAAGATGTTGCCTTTACCTATAACCAGGCTATGAAGCAGGCGACAGATACTGATTTGTCCATGTTAAAGTCGGTGGAAGCTGTTGATGATACTACTGCCGTATTTCATTTGAATACCCCTTATTCCGCTTTTGCGTATATTGCCGCTGTGGTCGGCATTGTGCCCGAGCATGCCTACAATGTTGCAACCTATGGCAAAAATCCCATTGGTTCCGGCCGGTATATCTTAAAGCAGTGGGATAAAGGCCAGCAGGTTATTCTGGAAGCCAATCCTAATTACTATGGTGAAAAGCCGAAAATGAAGCAGGTCACCATTGTTTTCATGTCAGAAGCCGCAGCCTATGCCGCAGCGAAAGGCGGCCAGGTGGATGTGGCCTATACAGCTCCTTCTTACACGGTTAACCCGATTAACGGCTATAAAATTCTGGCTTTCGATTCTGTGGATATTCGTGGCCTCAATCTTCCCTGTGTTCCTGCAGGCAATAAGATAGCCGCCAAGAAAAACGGAGAAACTCTGCCTGCCGGCAATGATGTTACCGCCAATCTCGCTATCCGTCAGGCGATAGCCCATGCTGTTGACCGGGAAGCTATAGTGAAAAATGTTTTATACGGCTATGGCTCGGTGGCTTATAGCGACTGTGTGGATGAGCCCTGGGAAAATGAGGCCATGAAGGTAAGCTATGATCCGGCCAAAGCAAAATCCATTCTGGAGGCCGACGGCTGGCGGTTAAATGCCGACGGTATCTATGAAAAACAGGGGCTAAAGGCAGAATTTGACCTGCTCTATATTGCTTCTAATTCTGCTCGCACCGGTATTGCCATGGCGGTGAAGGAGATGCTGAAAGAAGTGGGCATTAAAGTAAATCCGGTAGGCTCAAGCTGGGACAAAATTGCTACTATGGCTTACGAAACCCCGCATGTATTTGGGGCCGGCTTGCATTCCCCCGCCGGTATCAAGAGCCATTATTATACAGGTAAGAACTATGCGTCTTATTCCAATAAAACGGTGGACAAACACATCGATGCTGCTTTAGCAGCTCCCTCGGTTGAGGGCTCTTACCAATACTGGAAAAAAGCTCAATGGGACGGCACTACCGGAGTTACTCCGGCAGCCGATTCCCCCTGGGTATGGCTTGCGGAAATTAAACATATCTATTTTGCCAAAGAAAATCTGAATGTGATTGACAAGAAAATTCATCCTCATGGGTATGGCTGGACAATTGCCAACAATGTGGATCAATGGTACTGGAATTAGTCATGTAAATCTCTGAGGCTTGTTCTTCTCTATGGCATAGAGTGCACTTGTTTTTCCTGCTCTCTATGCCATAGGATTATTATTTTAAATGAGGTATTTTTATGGATTCACAAGTCTGTTACAGTATTTTGAAATATGTGGGAAAAAGCCTGGTTAAGGTAATTTCCCTGTTAATAGCCGTGAGTATACTTTCTTTCATCCTGGTTTCGGCATCACCGGTAGATCCGATCCGGGCGTATGTTGGAGAAGTCGGCATGGCAAACATGAGTGCGGAGAGTTTGGCCAGGCTGGAAGCTTATTTTGGGTTGCACACACCGCCAGTGGAGCGGTATTGGAATTGGTTTTCAGATTTTGTCCGGGGAGACATGGGATTATCCCTGGGTTATCGTCAGCCTGTCGCTGAGGTTATTGGTGTCAAATTTATGAACTCGCTGGTATTGATGCTTACAGCCTGGTTCTTTTCCGGCATTTTAGGATTTGTCCTTGGTATTATTGCCGGTTTATATCGTGGTACCTGGATTGACAAGTTGATTCAAGGCTATTCTTTTCTTATTGCCAGTACCCCGACCTTTTGGCTTGCGCTGGTATTGCTGATGGTTTTTTCCGTTTGGCTGCAGCTTTTCCCCATCGGCTTGAGTGTGCCTATTGGGATGAAGGCATCGGAGGTAACCATTCTTGACAGCATCAGGCATTTAATTTTGCCGGCACTGACTTTGAGCGTGATCGGGGTTGCTAACATCACCCTTCACACCAGAGAGAAAATGATTGATATTATGGCGGAAGATTATATTTTGTTTGCCAGAGCACGGGGAAAAAGTAATTTTTCTATCATCAGACATCATGCGCTGCGCAATATTTTGCTGCCTGCCATAACCCTGCAATTTGCTTCCATCAGTGAAATTTTCGGCGGTTCTGTCCTGGTGGAACAGGTTTTCTCCTATCCCGGCCTGGGGCAGGCAGCCGTTGCCGCCGGCTTAAGCGGCGATGCTCCTTTGCTGTTAAGCATTGCGGTGCTTAGTGCCGCCCTGGTATTTACAGGCAATCTGATTGCCAATCTCTTATACGGTTTTATTGATCCCAGAATAAGGCGGGGGAATATGCATGGATAATACAATCGCTCTTACCGTTTTACAGAAACACACACCAAAACGTTTCAACCAACGCCGTCTGACCATTATCTATCTGACTTCTGCCATTGTTTTTTTACTGGCTATTGCGATTATCGGCACCCTGGCGGGTGAGGCGGCGATAACAACGAATTTCACCCAGAAAAATATCTTGCCGAATATATCCCATCCCTTTGGCACCGACTGGCTGGGGCGGGACATGCTGGCCCGCACCCTGAAAGGCATGTCCATCAGTATTTTCATCGGACTGCTGGCTTCGGTGGTCAGTGCCCTGATTGCCGTTATTCTGGGAACGGCTGCCGCTACCTTAGGGAAAAAAGTGGATGCCGTCATTACCTGGTTTATCGACTTAATTATGGGTATCCCCCATCTGCTGCTGCTGATTCTGATCTCTTACGCGCTCGGCAGAGGCACCTTTGGTGTCATTGTCGCTGTGGCCATCAGCCACTGGCCGGTATTGACCCGGGTAATCCGGGGAGAAATTCTGCAATTGAAGGAAGCAAATTATATCAAAATTGCCGGTAAGCTGGGACAGAGTAAAGTCAGCATTGCGATGAAGCACATGGTGCCTCATATTTTTCCGCAATTTTTAGTTGGTCTGGTGCTGCTGTTTCCCCATGCCATTCTGCATGAAGCGGCCATTACCTTTTTGGGCTTTGGCCTGCCGCCGGAGCAGCCGGGTATTGGCATGATTCTGTCGGAAAGCATGCAGTATTTATCGCTGGGCATGTGGTGGCTGGCTCTTTTTCCCGGTTTGGCTCTCTTACTTACGGTTCTGCTGTTTGACCTGCTGGGCGGGAGTCTGCGCAAGCTGATTGATCCCCATAGTGCCCAGGATTAAGGAGGTAGCACGGTGACTTGCAGCAATGATAAACACATTCTGGAAATAAATAACCTTTCGATTGCTTTTACGCAATATGAGCAGGGACTCAGACAAATTGATTTACAGGTCATTCACAATTTGAATGTCTCGGTGCATGAGGGAGAAATTGTGGCCGTAGTGGGGGCCAGCGGCTCGGGGAAAAGTCTGTTGGCCCATGCGCTGTTAGGGATTTTGCCGGCTAATTGTACTGCTGTGGGCAATATTGCTGTTGACGGTGAATTAGTAGACGCAGCCCGCATCCGGGAACTGCGCGGCAAAAAAATCGTGCTGGTTCCTCAAAGTGTAAACTATCTGGACCCGCTGGAGAAGGTGGGCGCGCAGGTGCGGCGGGAGCGGCAGGAGGAAGCTGTCCGCAGAAGGCAGGAGGAACTGTTTGCTTTTTACAGGCTGCCGGAGAATACCGGGGAGCTTTATCCTTTTGAACTGTCAGGCGGTATGGCCCGGCGGGTGCTGCTTTCCACGGCTATGATGGAAAACCCCCGGCTGATTATTGCCGATGAGCCTACGCCAGGCCTGCATCTGGCAGCCGCCAAAAATGCCATGCGGCATTTTCGTGAATTTGCCGACAAGGGCAACGGCGTGCTCTTAATTACCCATGATATTGAATTGGCTTTGGAGGTTGCCGACAGAATCGCCGTTTTTTATGCCGGCACCACCCTGGAGGAAGCGCTGGTAACGGATTTTCAATCCGAGGCTGCCCTGCGCCATCCGTATACGAAAGCACTCTGGCGGGCTTTGCCCCAGAACGGTTTTCAGCCCTTTCCCGGCAATCAGCCTTATGTGAAAGCCATGCCTGAGGGTTGTCCCTTTGGTCCCAGGTGTTCGCAGTTCACGCCGGAATGTGCGGGCGAAATCCCGCAGCGGCTGCTGCGCTGCGGCACTGTTCGCTGTATTCATGCCAAGTAGGAGGGGATGACGATGCTGTTAGAAGCAAAAGATATATCTTTTAGATATAAAAAGAATACAACTATTCTGGCAAACTTCCGGCTGACGGTGGAAAATCATGAGCGGGTGGGCATTGTGGCTCCCAGCGGTTTTGGCAAAACGACATTATGCCAGATTTTGGCCGGCTATATCAAGCCGCAGCGTGGTCAGGTCCTGCTGGACGGCCAGGACATTCACCGAATCAAAGGGTATTGTCCGGTGCAAATGATCTGGCAGCATCCGGAAAAATCGGTAAATCCTCGGCTGCGCATGAAGGAAACTCTTGCCGAGGGGGATGAGCTTGAGGAACGGGTTATTGATGGCCTGGGTATCGAACGGGCGTGGTTTGACCGTTTCCCCGGGGAGTTGTCCGGGGGAGAAATGCAGCGGTTTTGCATTGCCAGGGCCTTGGGGAAACGGACGCAATTTCTCATCGCCGACGAAATCAGCACCATGCTGGATCTGATTACTCAAAGTCAAATATGGAGCTTTCTGCTGCAGGAGGTTGCCAGGAGAAATATTGGCCTGATTGCCGTAACCCACAGCGACGCCTTGCTGGAACACATAACCACCCGGCAGGTGACGCTGGCGCCAGGCTGTTTTACAACCGGAAGCGCTGAATAGAGTTTTGTAATTCTTGCGACATTTTTGCCAGGAAGCCGCTGGAAGCGGCGATTTCTTCCATCGAGGCAGACTGCTGTTGGATAGCGGCCGAAACAGTCTGGGTGTGGCCGGAGGTATCCTGACTGATCTTGTCGATGCTGCGTACCGAGCAGACGATTTGCCCGCTGCCGCCGGCCATTTCCTGAACAGCTGCGGAAATCTCCCGGATTTGTGCCGACATACCGTGGATACCGGTGGTGATTTCATGAAAATTCCTGCCGGCTGTGCCGATGACTTCTGTGCCGACATTGACTTCCTGGTTGCCGGATTCCATGGCGATGACAGCCTGGTTGGTATCTGCCTGAATTTCACTGATCAACGCGGCAATGTGTTTGGCGGCTTCCTGTGATTGTTCGGCCAGTTTCCTCACTTCTTCGGCAACAACGGCGAAGCCTCGTCCCTGTTCACCGGCCCGGGCCGCTTCGATGGCCGCATTTAAGGCCAGCAGATTGGTTTGGCCGGCGATGGAGGAAATTGTGGCAACAATTTGACCGATCTCCTGGGAGTGGTCGCCGAGCTTGGCCACCACCCGGGCCGACCGCTCCACTGTAACTTTGATGGAGTTCATTTGTTCAATAGCGGTATCAATGGCTTTTTGGCCTTCCAGGGCGGCGCCGGCGGTTTGTTCCGAACTGGCGGATACGGCATTGGCACTGGCGGCGATTTGCTGAATACCTGCCGACATCTGTTCGACAACGGCTGTCGTTTCATTGATGGCGCTGAGCTGTTGTTCAGCACCACAGGCCACATTGGTAATGGCGGCGGCGACCTGATTGACGGCTTCAGCCGATTGCCCGGCATTGGCAGTAAGTTCTGAGGAAGCAGCCGCCACCTGCCTGGCATTTTCCTGCACGGTTGAAACCACGGTCCGCAGATGGGAAACCATGGTTCCGAACGCTGTTTGTAATTCGCCGATTTCATCCTGACGGTTGACTTGTACCTGTTGCTGCAGATTGCCGTCGGTAATATTCCGGGCTGTATCAACCAGGGCAGTCAGCGGCCGGGTAATGGCCCGGCCGCTGAGAAAGCCGATCAGGATACCGAGAATAACCGATAAAAAGCTGAGGGCAAGAGCTAGGGCCTGGGTGGTTTGAATGGTTTTTATCATGGTATTGAAAGCCGTGTGAATATGTTGTTCCCTGAAATTGATGTATTCACCGGTCTTGTTTAGCAGGGCAACGGTAACCGGTGTTAAGTCGGCTTCCATTACCTGGATGGCTT